>MTKW01005777.1_pt1 | contig 45340 bp, 46 predicted proteins | sample 1042761 | NCBI WGS metagenome assembly MTKW01 (sample SAMN06205366, study PRJNA360243) | anaerobic digester metagenome | biome: Wastewater treatment plant; feature: Anaerobic digester sludge; material: sludge; isolation source: anaerobic digester fed with sludge from wastewater treatment plant ... | reverse complement strand
CCGCAAACCATGGGGTCTAACATGTGGTGAACTAAGTAGGAGTTCATGAGACCGTTGATGTCTCCCATATTATGTCACCGCAATTCGCTTGAATCGCAGAAATCAGTTGCTGTCTTCGACGAAATGGGCAGTTACAGGACAAGTTCAACGGTCTCGTTCATTAGTTTCCGCCGGTTTTCCGATCGTCTTGGGTGGGCCCGCACGGTACTAACGTTTTCTGAAGCCGGTGATTCCTTTGTCAAGGCAACACGCTTGGGGCGCCGCCCCCGAGTGTAACACCGGTAACCCTGCGCGGTACGTACACTTTCTGGAACCGCGCTTACTTATGGCGATCCACTTAGCGTGAATACTCGAAAGGAGCAATTGGAAGAAGCGGTTGGATTTTGGAAAACACGGAATTAATCGAGGCGTCTCAACCTGTCCGGTTTTCGACCACGCATTACAGAACCGTGTTCGAAAGTAGAACACGGTTTTTGGAAACTTCCCGGCACCGGCTGAATTACATGCCATATTTTACAGAATAAGCTGAGAAAGCTTGAATCCCCCGGGCAAGATGATCGAATTTCGCACACCCCAACCCTGATCTGTGTTTGAAAATAGTACACGTCCTTCCTGAAGACCCCCGGGGTGCCCGGTTTTCGATCACGGATTCCAAAAACGTGTTCGAGAATAGTACACGATTCTCCGAACCTGTGTTCGAATTTCGAACAGACGCTGTCAGAAGTCGCTCATTACATAGAGCCATTTGGGTTTGGTGATCCAAAATAGAACACCAAACCCGAAAGGTGTGCTCGAAAATGGGACACGGCTTCCGGAAAATAATCGATTTAGAGGCGCCCTCCGGCTTGTTTCAGAGAGTGTGTTCGAAAACGGTACACGCTTTCCAAGACCGTGTTCGAGAATCGAGCACCTCGGCGAGGTCGGTGGTAGAAAAGCTTACACCTGAATCGCATACGTTGGTCAAACTCCTCTCACTCTCACGTTTATTTCCAAATGTGTGCTCGAATTTCGTACACTTGAGCCCGTTGGCGTGGTCGAATTGCTGCCAGTCTCAGACTCCTTATGGAAAGGTGCTCGAAAACAGCACACAATTTCCAAGAACGTGTTCAGGACACAAAGTCGACCACGTCACTGAGACATGCGGTTGAATTCATACACCGAACTCATTGACGGATCGATCGGATCGGCTCTCAGGCGAGCCACTCAGCGGTCGATCTGTGATCAGTTCGGATGGCTCACTGGGTGGGCCATTCGATTGCCGAAAGACCCTCGGATCCGCTTGAATGGCATACTGGGTGAGCCAATCGACCGCATGCGCACGGAAGCGATCAAATCAGTCCGAATGACCCTCAATACGAGCCATGCTCGCCAGTTGGAACACCTATCCAGGAAATGCAGCGCTTGCGGAATTCCTGATAATGCTTTCATAGCGCTTTCAAAATCCTTGATGCCCTGAGTAAGTTGTGGTATCATAGGAATGCTCAGCACGAAGACATGTGCCGGCATGCTAAATCTGCAGCGTAATAGCATTTTACACTAGGTGGGTCATTAGCTCAGGTGGTAGAGCACCGGACTTTTAATCCGGGTGTCGTGGGTTCGAGTCCCGCATGACCCACCATTTTCATTCAAGGCTCTTCCCTCTTGCTTGAGAAGCCCATGTAAACACGGTAAGCTTGAGGTGAAAACAGAATGGTGGAGTACAAGTGAAAGTAAAAGATGTTATCGAGTTGCTCTAAGCAGACGGCCGGTTCCTAACTCCGACACGAGGGAGTCATAAGCAGTTCAAGCACCCAATGAAGCCTGGACGAGTCACTGTATCGGGACATCCCAGCGATGACTTGGCACCAGGCACGTTAAACAGTATCATGAGACAAGCGGGGCTTAAGCGAGGGGGAAAATAAAGCATGCGGTACCTTGTGATAATTGAGAAGGCCGATGGGAACTACTCGGCATATTCCCCTGATCTGCCAGGGTGTGCAGCCACGGGGGCAACACGGGATGAAACCAAGAGCAATATGGAGGAAGCAATCGCCCTGCATATCCAGGGGCTAAGAGAGGATGGCCTGCCGCTGCCTGAACCAAGGGCAGACGCAGAATACATTTCTGTCCAGGCTTAAACAGGATGTCAAGTTTTACCTAGATCCTTGCGCATGCCTTTCCTTGTCCTGCAGCTTGTCCAATAGACTCCTTACACGTTTATTGGCAGCCTTTGTCTCCTCAACGTCAACATTCATATGGATGGTAAGAATAGAGCCTTCTTTTGCGCCCTTGGGCAGGTGGCTCGAAGGCCAAGAGATTCGACAGGTCTCGTCCGGCCGGATCAGAAGTATTGCCGAATCCCCTTCAATGCGGTCAAGAGTTACTTTCAGAGTCATGATAGCCCGCCCCCCGGTCAACAGAGTTCTTATGGCTTTACCGTCCACGTCGTACCGTCACTTTGCAAGACGATAGTACCCTCGACATCAGTCCTCAGTATCTCAACGCCCATGCGGGTCAGCAATTTGATGGTTTCCCTATGTGGATATCCATATGTATTACCCGCACCGACACATATTACCGCGATCTCAGGCTTCACCGTACCTAAGAAAGCCTGTGATGAAGAAGTAGCGCTTCCGTGATGCGCGATCTTCAGAACCTGGGCCTCCCGGACGCTGCCCATCCTTATTAGCTCTCTTTCGACCATAGTCTCCGCGTCACCGGCAAGCAAGAGCCTTGAACCGCCAAAGGATACGTAGAGGATTACTGATGCGTCATTTACCGATAGCTTCTCTATATGAAATGGATCCCCCGCATCTGTGTGGGGAGGCCAAAGAACAGAGACCTTTACCGACTCATCAAGGTAAATCTCATCTCCGGCGCGAGCCGCATGAAAAGGGATGTTTTCATCATGGATGAGCCCTAGATAGTCCTCATAGGTCTTGGATGAATAAGGTTTAGCCGAATCGTATACTGCGTCCACAGGCAGCTTCTGTAACACCCTGATGAGGCCGGCGATATGATCAGCGTGAGGATGTGTGCTCACCATTACGTTAATGCGTTTGATTCCTTTCTCTCTGAGGACTCGAACGACTTCGTTTCCTGCGTTGCGTTCACCGCCGTCCACCAGCATCGTTTTCCCGGAGGGAGTCCGAATCAGAATGGAGTCTCCCTGACCGACATCAATGAAAGTAACAGTCAGAAGATCCGAGTCCAACTCCAAAACACGCAAATGACTCAATCCGGAGCAACCCACAACACCTATAAGCAACGTGACTGCCAAACATAGCCACATCAGTCTTCCCAGTCTCTTCAATACGCTTTCCTCCTCAGAAATCGAAGCCGGATCACCCCCAAGGGGCAAAACACAAGTCTTTACAACAACCTACCCAGAGTATAGTTTCCCCTACATTTAGGTTAATTCCTTTTCCAAAGACTATACCAATTCACTTGTAAGAAACTCGCCCTATTGTATGAGGGAATTTATTCCGTGAATGACGAAAGCCGTATTGCGAATCCCCAAGTTGCATCTGAGGCTAACACACGATAAAACTCGATTCGAGGAGCGGTTTTCTGTGATTAACAATCAGGCAGGCAACATAAATGCAATGTCACACAGACCTTCTGCTACATATCCGGGTGAGGCGGCAGTACGTGCCGTCAAACTGACAAAAGCCTTTGGCGCCAACGTTGCAGTGGATTCCTTGGATCTCGAAATCAGAACTGGAGAAGTCCTCGGCTTTCTAGGGCCTAACGGGGCAGGCAAAACTACCGCAATTAACATGATCCTTGGCCTCCTTCAACCTACTTCAGGGCATGTGGAGCTGTTCGGCAAAAAGGCGGATTGGACTCGATCAGAAATGCGGAAACGAATCGGCACCCTGCTGGACGGGGTTGAGTTATACCCCTACTTGTCAGCTAAGGAGAATCTTCAGGTGTTCGGAAGAGCACTCGGAGGAATCCCCGAGCGCCGCATCAGTGAGGTCCTCGAGACTGTCGACTTAACATCCAGGGCAAATGACAGGGTTTCAGGGTTTTCTCAAGGGATGAAGCGGCGCCTCGGGCTCGCTCTTTCCTTGTTGCCTGATCCTGACATACTGATTCTTGATGAACCTGCAAACGGACTGGATCCTGAGGGCATTAAAGATCTTCGTGATTTGCTGAGAGGCCTTGCCCGGCGAGGGAAAGGAGTTTTCTTATCCAGCCACCTCCTTCATGAGGTGGAGATTATCTGCGACAGAGTTGTCATACTGAGGAAAGGAAAGGTAATAGCCCAGGGGAAAGTTACAGAGCTGATCACCGAAGCCCCAAGGGTAGAATTAGCTGTTGAGCGGCCCGGAGAAGCAGAGAAGATTCTCCTTGCCAAGCCTGAAGTCTCCTCTGTCAGCCGAACCGGTAATCGGCTTTTGGTTCAGTACGACTCCTTTACAACACATATCCACGGGATTTCCGGCGCCTTGAAAGACATTGACAACTGTCAACAATTGGCACAGCAACTGAATGAAGACTTGGCCTCCCATGGCATTTTTGTCCATGAGCTCATGCCTCACCGCGGGAACCTGGAAGAAGTGTTCTTTGACGTTGTGAAGGAGGTGAAGCAAGATGTTGAAAATGTCCAGAGAGGCGATTAAAGCAAAGCGTCATAGGCTCTTGTGGGTTCTCCTTGCTATAATGGTTCTTGTTGAGATGCTGATAATAGGCGGTATGCGTTATTGGGCAACACACGGCCCGAATTCAGACGCTGATCCCAGCGGCGAACTACTTAAGATTCGTGCTTCCACATCTTTTCCCGGAGTCATTCTGCCGACACTGACTTTCTCGGCTACTTTCGGCACGATTTTCGCTGTAATCTTTGCGTCCCGCCTCGGTGGTGAAGAGTATCCCTTTGGAACAGCGAAACAAATGGTTTCAATGGGGGTCAGCCGGCACGGGTATGCCTTCCGCAAGTTGCTGGCTTCAGTCCTTATCTCCACGATATTCATTGCTGTCCCTGTACTTGCCGCAAGCGCGTTCACGATAATTGTCTCGGCCCTTTCCCGAGAACCCTTGTTGGCAGAACCAATTACCATGTCGTTAGTATCGCAAGTCGCAAGGGGCTTAGGAATTGCCTGGGTTTGCCTGGGATTTTACTCAGGTCTTGCGGTTTTCCTGGCAATTGCCACAAAACAATCACAAACTGCGACGACAATTGCGATATTAATGATCCTCCTTGAAGGTAATATTGTAAACTCCTTTGCAGAAAGGTTCTCGTTCATTCGGAAAATCGCGCCTTACTCTATGGGTCGATGCGCCAATATAGCTGCATCCTTAATTGAAGAGGCTCAAGAAGTCTTGGAAGCTATGCCTACGCAAGACGTCACAAATGCCTTCATCACCCTTGGAGTATGGTTTGTGCTTTTTACAGTCTGTACTGTGTCAATGTTCAAAAGACAGGAACTGGGCGCNNTCGCTTCAGTGGCTGCTTGGTTTCTTTCGGCTCATCTTCGGCTTTTTGCAGATCAACAAGGGGTCTTTTCTCAGCCTTACCCTGCTGACTGCGGGTTGCGCTTTGGGTCTTCTTCTTGCGTGGAGGCTGGACAGGAGGTGCGGCAGGACTCTCTTTACTTACCGGACGAATTAGGGGTCTATTTGCAAGAGATTGGACCACGATCCTGTATACGGAGCTGACCCGCCTTGCCCGGGCCACTTTTATGTCATCGACTTTGCCGTCCTTGATCAACTGTGTAAGCAAGGCATCGTTCACTGACAGTCTTGTGACAAGCTGAAAAACAGACTCCGGTAGGATTTCTCGGAGGAGAGGAATGTCATAATCAGTATGTTGAGAGGCTTGATACCGGATTGTACCTCTATCTGTGTCCAACGATAACGTTTTTGTGGCCTGAAAATGCTCCGTCAGGATCCCCTTGAGATACTCCTCGCGCTTCTCCAGCTCTCTCCTGCGTTGGTTGACCTCGATAAACTCGGTAGCGACAGTATTAATATCCATATGACTACGCCTCCGTGAAAGTTTGTCGGCTATCCCATGCAGTACTACATATTAGGAGAAACAAGGGATTATTCCGAACAACCCTTCCGGAGGCCCAAAAGTTTACACGCGTTGAGAGTGGTAGTCTCTGCCACTTCGTCGAAGGCGATACCCTTTAAGTCGGCAAGGGCTTCCGCTACATGCACTACGTATGCAGGCTCGTTCCTCTTACCTCTATAGGGCACGGGAGTCAGGTACGGAGAATCTGTCTCCAAGAGAATGCGATCCAAAGGCAAGCCCCTGATGATCCTGCGTAGTTCTTTTGAATTCGCGAAAGTCAGGATGCCTCCGACAGAGATGTAAAATCCCATGTTAAGACAATCCTTCGCCACCTCTTGGTCTCCTGAGAAACAGTGTATGATGCCGCCCACATCTTCAGCGTGTTCAGATTTTAAGATACTCATGACATCCGGATAAGCTTCTCTGACATGGACGACGATAGGGAGGCCCAGTTCTCTTGCAAGGCTTATCTGAACTGCAAATACCCGGCGTTGAATATCGCGGGGAGAGAAATCATAATGGTAGTCAAGGCCGATTTCACCGATTGCGACAACTCCCTCATCCGCTGCAAGCATCGCAATCTCATCGAGGACGTCGTCTGTCGCCCTATCAGCATCATGCGGATGGACACCTACAGTTGCGACAACGCCCGGGTAGCGCTTTGCAAATTCCACTGCTTTTCTCGAGCTTTCCAAATCAGTTCCTACAGTGACAATAGCCTGAACCTTTGCCGGCTTGGCTCTTTCCATCACCTGATCGACGTCGTGTTTGAACCGCTCGTGATCCAGGTGCGCATGGGTATCTATGAGAGTTGTGCCGCTTTCGCCTGTGAATAAGCTCAAACCTCAATAACCTGCCTAACGCACTCTTGCCCCTTTTGCGAGAGGCTTATCTACTGTGATTATCGCAAGCTCTTTGCGGTCTTCCGTAGAACCGGCAAGGAGCATTCCTCTGGACTCAATACCCCTTATCCTGGCAGGTTCCAGATTAGCTACTACCACAATATGTTTACCCACAAGCTCGTCCGGAGCGTAAAACTGGGCAATACCTGCAACAATTTGACGCCTCTCAGTTCCCAGATCAATCTCGAGCCTGACAAGCTTATCTGTGCCTGCCACCCTTTCAGCGGCAATGACTTCCGCCACCCTAAGATCAAGCCTGGCAAATTCATCTATGGAAATCAGGTCACTCACGTCTGCCTCTCCTTTCACGGTATCTGCCGAGTTGTTCTCGGACAAGCCCGCCTGCCGTTTCCTGCCTTCCTTCTTCTTCTCTTGAGCAAGCTCAGCCAAATGAAACTCTCCTGCAGTGAAATCAGAAGTCTCCATGTCAAGCCTGGGGAAAAGAGGGCCTGTCTTTGTCACACTGATCCCCGGTAGCAAGCTTGCTACCTCGAGGTTTTCACCCCATCTGATGTCCTCGGGCTTTCCCGGAAGACCTAAAACGTCCCAGATCCTCTGTGAAGAATCAGGGATAAATGGGGAAAGCATGACTGCCCCTTTGGAAATCGCTTCCACAAGATTCAGCATAACAGTGGCCAAGCGTTCCCTTTTGCCTTCACGCGCCAGCACCCAAGGGGCGGAATCCTCGATATACTTGTTAGCTGCAGTAATTAAGCTCCATAGTTCACTAAGAGCGGAGGTAGGATCAAGCTCCTCCATCTTTTCACGGGCTTTTCGGGCGACATCGGCCCCAAGCGCCTTAAGCTCTTCGTCCAGCGAGTCGGCTACTCCGGTAGGAGGAGGAACCTTCCCGTTAAAGTACTTCTCGACCATAGCAGTCGTCCTATTAACCAGATTTCCCAGGTCATTTGCAAGATCAGCATTGTATGCCTCTGCCAGTCCTTCAAAAGAAAAATCTCCGTCCTGGCCGTGAGGCACGACTTTCATGAGATAGAACCTCAACGGATCCGCTCCCAGGCTGTCGGTAACCTTAAGCGGATCTACCACTACTCCCTCAGACTTTGACATCTTTGCTCCTTTGAATGTAACAAATCCATGGCCGAATATTGTCTCGGGAAGAGGCACGCCTGCCGCCATAAGAGTCGCAGGCCAGATCACACAGTGGAACCACGTGATATCTTTACCTATGTAGTGCAGGCTCGCAGGCCACCATTTGCCGAACTCGTCCGTCCCGGGTACGTATCCCGCACCTGTCAAGTAGTTAATGAGAGCGTCAAACCACACGTAAACCACTTGGTTATCATCAATTTCCCGAGGGAAAGGAACGCCCCAAGTAAGGGTGGATCTGGACACGCTTACATCTTGGAGTCCTTCCTTAATCCTGTTTACTACTTCATTCCTTCTGGTTACAGGCATGATAAACTCGGGGTTCTCCCTGATGTGCCGGAGCAAAGGCTCCTGAAACTTAGACAGAGCGAAGAAGTAGTTTGTCTCCTCCAGCCACTCAGGTTCCCGACTGGGATGAAAGGGACACTTCCCCTCAATGAGATCGCCTTGTTCTATGAACCTCTCGCATGAAACACAATAGTATCCGGAGTAAGTGCCCTTATAGATGTAGCCTCTTTCATTCGCCCGCCTGACAATGTCCTGAACAGTTGCAATGTGATCACTGTCTGTGGTTCTGATGAATCTGTCATAGCTAATGTTAAGTTTATCCCATGCGTCGCGAAAACTTCCTGCCATGATGTCGCAGAATTCTTTGGCGGAAAGCCCTTCAGCCTCAGCCTGCCTCGCCACATTGAGACTGTGTTCATCAGTGCCTGTGAGGAAGAAAGTATCGTATCCTGCCAACCTCTTGAACCTGGCAATTACGTCCGCTCCGATTTTTTCATAAGCATGCCCTAGATGAGGGTTGCCGTTTACATAATCTATTGCGGTTGTAATGTAGAATTTGGCCAATGAGAACACTCCTGTCTGTTACCATTTACACGTTGTTATTCATAACCATAATCAGGCTTGCATTGCCCTCAATATATCCCTGCTGTTTATTGCTGTCAAGCAAGGTCACATTTCGCTTGTCAATGTACTATATAAGTAGGTAGGGGTTAGACATATCGTAATATTATTATATATTTTGGACTATTGCATTTCTTCTGGAATATTCACCACTAATTATCAATTCAGCCTTGACTTGTCTTGGAAAATAAAGTATAGTTGGAACGTAGACTTTCCAAGTCCACCAAGCTAAAGGGCTGGAAAAGGAGGGAGCTGCTACCGTGAAATCAACAGGTATTGTTCGAAAAGTCGATGAACTAGGTCGTGTCGTAATTCCTATAGAACTGCGCAGGACCCTACAGATTGAAGAGAAAGATGCCCTTGAGATCTATGTTGACGGCGAAAGGATCATTCTCAAGAAATATCAACCTGCTTGCATTTTCTGTGGAAATGCTGACAACATCAAGATTTTCAGGGATAAGAACATCTGCAGGGACTGCCTGGATGCAATGAAAGCCCTGGCATAACCAGGGGAGATTTCCAGGAATCCATCATAGTCTCTTTGGTTCTATCCCTAAGTCATCACGAGGCTTAACGGGGCATCATTGACCTATGCCTGATGCCCCTTTTCCTTACCCTTTCCCCCGACCACTATGGTTATCTCGCCCTTTACTGTCCTTTGGGAGAATTCCTCAGACAGTTCTTCAAGAGTTCCCTTGATCACTTCCTCATGGAGTTTCGTAAGCTCCCTGGTGATGACTGCCTTCCTCGTCCCTCCTGCGACGGACGCTAAGTCCGACAGAGTCTTTACCAGCCTGTAAGGTGACTCATAGATAACTGAAACTCTGGTGTCATCTGCTATATGTTCCAGAACTTCATCACGCCTCTTTCCTTTTCGTGGAATGAAGCCGACAAATGTGAACCGGTCGGCTGAGAACCCGGATACTGAGAGAGCGGCTGCAACTGCAGACGGGCCGGGAATAGACACCACTTTCAGCCCATTCGAAAGAGCGGAGTCAACCAGGTAAGCCCCTGGGTCTGAAATCCCGGGCATCCCTGCGTCAGTCACCAGAGCTACGCTTTTCCCTTCTTTTATCATCTCTATAAGCTGTGGGGTTCTGGAAAACTCATTATGCTCATGATAGCTGATGATCTTCGTAGAAATCTCATAGTGGGCCAGAAGCTTCCGCGTTCTGCGGGTGTCCTCGGCGGCTATAAGATCCACACTACCAAATACATCCAGGGCACGGATAGTGATATCCCGAAGATTGCCTATTGGCGTCCCACACACGTACAGGGTTCCGCTGGAAGTCATTGACATCACCCGCTGCCGGTCCCTCTAGGATTCTCTTTGGGCCCGGAAACGTTCTTCGGCTTCTGCCTGGGCTTAGAGGACGATTTCGGACTCCTCCTGCGTCTTCTTCTTGGTTTGGTGCCTGAGCCGGCCTTGTCCTTCTGGCCGGACGTCTTGGCGTCCGTCCCTTTGCCTCCGCTTTTGACCTGTTTTCCGACTGGGTTTTCAGCNNACCTGATTCCCCTGGTGGACCACATCGCTATCGCCAACGCCACTGTCACCGTTCTCCAGAGGAGAGGCTTGAGGATCGTCCTCTTGCCGGCGGACATTGACATTTACCATCGTACCGTCGTCCATCCGAACCATAGCCGTCCCTGAAAGCACATTCAGCTCTATAATCTTTCCGACACCTGCATTCGTCTGAAACTCGCTTCCCACAGGCGGCATGCCTTTGCGTAGTTCTTGATATGCTTCATGCTCGTACCGGAGACAACACATAAGGCGCCCGCACATCCCGGAAATCTTGGACGGATTCAGGGAAAGGTTTTGGTCTTTCGCCATCCTGATTGATACAGGCTCGAAATCTTCCAAGAAGGTAACGCAACACAAAGGCCTCCCACAAGTTCCAAGCCCCCCTACCATCTTTGCTTCGTCTCTTACTCCGATTTGACGAAGCTCAATACGGGTCTTGAACACCCCGGCCAAGTCCTTTACGAGCTCTCTGAAATCGACCCTACCCTCTGAGGTGAAGAAAAAGATGATTTTGCTGTTATCGAATGTGTATTCAACATCCACAAGCTTCATAGGTAAGCCATGGGCTTCAATCTTAGCCAACGCTGCCTCAAAGGCTTTTTGCTCCTTCTCCCTGTTTGCCGTAACGCGAGCCTCATCCTCAGGAGTAGCTTTCCTTACAACCTTTTTCAAAGGGGGCGTGATCTTATCCTCAGGCACCATCTCAGCGCCTCCGACAATCTCACCGAATTCCAACCCCCTTACTGTTTCAACAACTACTTTATCCCCATCATGTAGCTCCAAATCTCCGGGGTCAAAGTAGTAAATCTTGCCTGCATGTTTGAACCTGACTCCAACAACTTTTACCATAACTAATAAAGCCCCTCTTTAGAGTCCATGTCCACGTGACTGCGCCTTTGAACACACTCTCCGCCTTAAGTCAAACAGCAAAGCTTCCAGGACTAACCTAATATTAGCGTTTTGCCTGACCCATCTCCTGGATTCCTCAATGCGTTCAATAATCGCAATAAGATCATGAACCTCATATAATTCGCCATCACCGGAGAGCGCTGCTATTACATCACCTATGCTCTCCTTGGGACTGTGAGACACAAGATTTATGTCACCGGTTACTTTGAATACCAGGACATCCCGGAACCAGCCTGCTGCTGCAACCAATGCCTTTTCCAGCTCAGCTCTGGGCTTTCCCTGTCCTCCCTGATTCAGCAGCTTCTCGATGGCCTCAGCCTCGTCTAAGACCTCCGGAGCTGAACACAAGTGAACCTCGCACAGCTTTCTTATGATAGCAGAAAAATCTTCGCATCTGTCTGGCCTTCCGAGGTTTACTCGTATCAGTTGACATCTTGACCTAACAGTAGGCAGCAAGCCCTGGGGATTCCCCGTAACAAGGATAAACACTACATTCCTGGGTGGCTCCTCAAGCAACTTCAAAAAGCTATTCTGTGCCTCTTGAGTCATTCTCTCCGCGTTTTCCAGAATTGTTATGCGAAATCCCTTATCATATCTGGGCCTATACGACATATCATGGGAAATGGCGCGAACCTGGTCAATCTTAATGGATAATCCGTCGGGAGATACAACTCTGACATCAGGATGGTTGCCTTCTCGAATCAGCTTGCAGGAAAGACACTTACCGCAAGCAGCGTCTTCTTCCGGCGCTTCGCAATTGAGCCTGGCAGCAAAAGCCATGGCGCCTGATGCCGCGGCAGTCGCGTTATCTTCACCTGACGCAAAACCCGTATCCCATACGGCAAAAAGGTACGCATGAGAAATCCGTCCTGTTTGCAGTGAACCGGCAAGAACTTTATTCATATTCCTTTTCATACTCTCTCAAAACGTTCCACATCCAGAACAAAAAGGGTGGCTCCGCCAATTGGAACCTCTACAGGCTGTCCGATATATGATTCTGTTGAGCGTCCCACAACTGTTATAGGAGGCATCATTTGCATCCTGCTCCTGCACGTAGACTTCACTATTTCAACAACATCCTCAACCTCGTGATCCTGGATACCTATAAGTAAGGTAGTATTGCCCTGCCTGAGAAACCCCCCTGTAGTCGCAAGCTTCGTTGCCCTAAATCCCCGATCCATGAGCACGTCCATAAGTGCACCGGAATCCTGATCCTGCACCACGGCAATAACTAGTTTCATAGCGGGACCTCCTTCCTGGTTTCCCTTATCCTTCGCCGTATTAAATTCCTGGAAATCCAGTCTACATCATCCCATTACTCAGCTAACCCTTGTAATAGACCACCCTTCTATTAGGTTCGTCTCCTATACTTGCTGATTTCACATGATATCTGCTTGCCAGCTCATGTTGGAGTCTACGCACATAAGAATTCTGCGGATTGAGTTCGATCGGGCTGTCAAGCTCATCAACCCTGTTAAGCGCGTCTTCCGCTTCTTTCAACGCCTTTTCTTCGCCAAATGCCCGGCCTGCGTCAAACGAGCTTCTTAAGAAGTTGGTGATTTGAGCTACAGTATTACTGCGGATAATGTGAATTGGCAGGCCGCGTCTTTCCGCTTCGCGAATAGTCTTTGGCATCTTTCTGTACTGGCCTTTTAGGGTCAAGACTATATCTGCCTGTCCCAAGTCTTTGGAAATGACTACAGGCAAGCCGGTATCACGAATAGCGTTCTCAATTCGATTTCGGCTGACTGCATAGGGATAAACCCTTAAGACACCGCCATAGCGCTCCGGAATAATGTCAGGAGATATCCAAATAGTATCGGAGTCTCCATCCCCCCCGGCGAGGCGGTGGCCATCCGGCGCTGCGGAAGACACATCTGCTTGTTGCGTCACTTTCGGATAGCGCTCCATATCACTGGCCCGCCTGGGTTTCGCCCCTTCCCATGCAGGCTCACGAGGTGCAAAACCTGCTATGTCAGGAGAGTATTGATCATTGAATTTCTCTTTCTCGATGACTCTTATTTCTCCGTCTACAGAACGACGTCTAACCTCCGGCCTTGGCGGAATCCCTCTGAGGAGGAGATCTACCGTCTTTGCTACATCATGATGGATGGCGTACCCGTCACGATCCAGGATCTCGATGACAACATCAAAGGTAGGCGGCGCCTTCCTTTCCAATACTGTCTTTTGCGTCCCCCTCTTACGAGCCTCTTCATCGCCAAGAGTAACCGCTTGTATGCCGCCTACAAGGTCAGACAGAGTAGGATTCAAAACGAGGTTCTCCAGGGTGTTACCATGAGCAGTGCCGATAAGCTGCACACCGCGTTCGGCTATGGTCCTTGCAGCCTGAGCTTCAGCCTCTGTCCCTATCTCGTCAATGACAACTACTTCAGGCATATGGTTTTCCACTGCCTCGATCATTACATCGGCTTGTCGCTGAGGTGTGGGAACCTGCATCCTGCGGGCACGTCCGATAGCCGGGTGGGGAATATCTCCGTCCCCGGCTATCTCATTTGAAGTATCCACGACAACCACGCGCTTATGGAATTCATCACTGAGCACGCGCGCGACTTCCCGAAGGAGCGTGGTCTTGCCTACCCCGGGCTTGCCCAGAAGCAGTATGCTTTTGCCTTGTTCTACCACATCCCGGACAATGTCTATTGTGCCGTAAACGGCTCTGCCGATTCTGCATGTAAGCCCAATGATATCACCATAGCGGTTACGTATCGCTGAAATTCTATGAAGCGTCCGCTCGATACCGGCTCTGTTATCGTGTCCAAAAGCCCCCACGCGTTTTGTGAGGAACTCGATATCTTCACGCTTGACAGGGTTCCCGTCCAGGTACACGAATCTGCCTCTCGGGAACCTGGCTTCCGGTTGCCTACCGAGGTCAAGGACGATTTCCAGAAGATCTTCCAAATCACCCATGCCTTCAAGCTTGTCCCTGAGCCTTGGCGGCAGCACCTCCAGCAGTTCATCTAGATTATCAGTTATCTCCCGTCGAGTCACAACCTGGCCGCATGAAATACTCTGACTCATCACAGGCGGCCTTTCCCCCCTTTCTTCATATAGCANNCGACAACAAGAACGCAATCATCTTTGACACCATGGAATCGGACTCCCGAAGATGCACCATGGATCATGAAATCAGTCAAAGCGCCGGTAATCTCTTGGCCGGGACAGATAAGGATAATCCCAGGCGGATAGGGTACAATTGTGTCCGCGGATATCCTGCCTGTGGCTCGTGCCACCTCAACCTGCTCCCACTGGGAGAACACAGCTTCCCGTGGCGTCATCACTTGCTTAGGCAGGTCTTTCAGCACATGGCTCAGATCCGCCAGGACAGATCCTATGTCACGCCGTTGTGTCATGGCCTTCTCTCGCCTTTGGCCCTCATTCTCCGCAATTTCGGAGAGAGCCTCTGCAAGCGCTGAGACATCGTGTTCTGTGTCCATCATGGTCAGGATGGCAATTATGTTTACTATATCCGAAAACTCCACTTCCGTACTGTGTTTCTTCCGAAGCATCTCCGCTACTTCAAAGCCTGTCATGTGAAGGCTGTCCAGGGATACTACTAATTTCGTGGGATCATGCCTAAACCCCTTTGAGGCAACATCCTCCTCTGTAAGGCACCTGACGCCGGGGCTCCCGTTGAGCTTCAGTTGAGCCTTCCGAGCTGCGTCAATCACGCGGCCAAGGAGTTCACACCCTCGCGTCGCAGCCAGTTTCCGGGCTATGTCCAATGATGCCATCAGTATGTATGACGGGCTTGTGCTCTCTATAACCGCAAGAGCCCTGGAGATATCCCGCTCCGGCACCCTACCGCCTTTGAGATGGAGGAAGGACGTCTGGGTCATGGCAGGCAACGTCTTATGTGCCCCGGATATCACAATGTCTGCTCCCACTTCAAGCCCGGAAAGCGGCAAATCCTTATGAAAAGGTAAATGTGCCCCGTGCGCTTCATCTATTAAGACTATTTTATCATAGTCATGAGTTAGAGCCACTAGAAGGTCAACCCTTGGCGAGACGCCGTAGAAGTTGGGGTTCGTGAAAACGACTCCTTGCACATCAGGGTGCTCATCCAGGACACGTCTGAGAGAGTCCGGGGTAGGGCCTAACGGAATCTGAAACTCCTTGTCCACTTCTACGTCAACATAAATCGGATAGGCTCCGGTAAGTATCAACCCTCCGATAACAGCCTTATGAACATCGCGAGATACAGCAATCTTGTCGCCGGGCTTTGAGATGGCCAGGACAGCACCTTGAATACTGCACGTTGAGCCATTCACGATGAAAAAAGTCTTATCAGCGCCAAAGGCCAAAGCTGCTAAGCGCTGCGCTTCCCCAATCGCGTCTTGCGGAGCATGCAGGTCATCCAAACCCGGAAGTTCAGTTACATCGCCTAGTAGACACTGGGTTATCAACAGGTCAGTAAGATCGGAGTCGACGATAACAGGGTTTTGGCCCCCTTTGTGCCCGGGGAAATGAAACCTCCTCGTCTCTCTGTCTATATACTCTCTTATCGCCCTGATAACGGGGGTAGCATACTGCTGCTCTCTATCACCGCTACATCGATTTCCGTTGCTCAACGGTATCGCCTCCTTGATAACGAGAGGGCCCCCTTATTCTCCGCGGTCTTCTCTGTGATCATATCCTTCCCCTTTATCTTGGTTCTTTCTGCGCAAGGCCTCACGCAAAGCCTCAGCCAGTACAGGCTCCCAAAGCTCTTTCAACTTTTCCGTAATTACAGAGTATTCCTCATCGGACACATCAATCTGAGAGATAGTCTCCATACATTCAAGGCATAATAATCTACCGAGGACAGTAACCCCGGAAGACGCGGAGGGCTTACCGCAAATCAGGCAGAACTCACCGTTTGCCCGCTCTGTCCAAGGACTATGATTACTGCAATTTCCCTCTGGATGCACGTAGAATCACCGCCTGTACTTGCACGGACTACCTAAAGCCCGGCTTCGTTATACTTCGCATTATTGGACATACTTCCTGCCATTATTAGCATTTCTCGGTCTAGAATATGAATAGAGACACATTTTAGCAAACTTGTCATCGGAATAAATATATCATGGCATAATCTGGGATAGGATTATAGAGGAATCAAACATCCGTTGACGAATTCTGTTCGTGACAGCAAACGAGGGGAGGTGTGCGCGCACTTTTGCGCGCAGATCATGAAGACCTGGAAAAAAGTTGCATATAGCTTTGGTTCCCTTGGCGCTGCAGTGCCTTACCAGGCAGTCCAAACGTACATAATCTTCTTTTACGCAGACGTGATGAAGCTCCCTATTGAGCTGGTAGGCTACACAATGATTCTTTATGGAATCTGGAATGCGATTAACGATCCTCTCTTTGGATATCTGTCTGACCGCACGCGCACAAGATGGGGACGGCGGATTCCGTACATCGCCGGGGGCCTCATACCGCTGGTACTTGTATTTGTATTTTTGTGGATCCCTCCGTTTAGCGCGGCAGACGGCAATTATGTCCCTCTATTCATATACTTCACGGTAATGATGTTCTTTTTTGACGGCCTCTTCACCCTGGTCGTTCTTAACTGGACAGCATTGTTCCCTGAGATGTTCACAGGCCTTGAGGACAGGTCTGTCGTGTCAATGTGGCGGCAGCTCTTTGGGAATGTTGGTTTAATTATCGGTATTGCGTTGGCGCCAATGATCTACGGAAAACTGGGATGGCAATCCATGGCAATCATATTTGGGATATTAACCGCAATTTCACTGGGAATATCTCTCCTCGGAAGCAAAGAAGCAGACCCTTCAGAATATGAAGAACCCCTTGATATGATCCCTGCTCTTAAATACACCCTGCAAAGCAAATCCTTCATGACGTATGTCATTCCGTATATGCTGATTCAGTTTACTTTCGTTATGATTATGGCAATGGTGCCTTTCCAGGCAAAGTACGTGCTGCGTATCGCGGAAGAGCAATCNNGCTTCACAATGGGCATAATAGGAGGCGCGCTGGTCGGTGCAGGGCTGGCAGGGCTTTTGCTTCTCTTTGACACTCTGCTGATAGCAGATGTCATTGATGAGGATCAACTCCACACAGGCCAAAGGCGTGAAGGCATGTACTTCGGGGCTAACGCGCTTTTCATCCGGCTTGCTATTTCAGTCCAGGCCCTCGTAATGAGTCAGGTCTTAAAGGCCAGCGGATATGACCCCAACCTCCTGTCACAACCTGCCTCCATAGTGACAGGTATCAGGTCTTTGATGACTGCGATCCCTATCATCGCCCTCGTTGCTGCGTTCCTCGTGTTCAGAATGTATCCGCTGGACGTCGATAAGCTGGCCGAAATAAAGAAGGAGCTTGAATCCGCAGCCAAAACGGCTTGAGATGGCTGCTNNTGCAGCTCTTAGTAGAATACCTTCTTCGATGACATCCAATCATGCACCAAGTCAAGGGTTTCGCCGAACCTCTGGAAATGGACGACCTCTCTTTCGCGTAAGAATCTTAATGTATCTGTAACATCCGGGTCATCTGAAAGATTGATGAGATACTCATAAGTTGCGCGAGCCTTCTGTTCCGCTGCCATGTCCTCATGGAGATCTGCGATTGGATCCCCTTTTGACTGAATATATGCCGCTGTCCAAGGAGCGCCTGCCGCGTTCACGAAATAGAGGGCTTTATCATGATCAGCATAGTACGGGTCCAGGCCTGCAGCCTTGATCTGCTCCACTGTAGCGTTGCGTATTAAGTTATAGACAAGGGTCGCGACAATCTCCATGTGCGCCAGTTCTTCCGTGCCGATGTCAGTCAAGACTGCTTTCGCCTGGGGTATTGGCATAGTGTAGCGCTGCGTCAAGTACCTTAAGGATGCAGCAAGTTCACCGTCGGGCCCACCATATTGAGTAATGACGTCTTTTGCAAGTCGAGGATTGGTGCTGGACACCCTCACAGGATATTCAAGCTTCTTTTCGTATATCCACATTACTTTCACTCCTCCCCATGAAGCTCATAGTCTTTAAAGTTGACTTCCCACGGCCACGGACTCTCAATCCAGCGCCATGTATTCCCTTGATTCAGTCCGAATCCGAAGTTCATGAGAGGGCCGTACCGGGCTTCGAATTCTGCTTTTGCTTTCATGAGTTCCTGCGAGACTGCAGCAAAATCGGTAAGCGCGCAGCTATCATCAGGATGTGTGTCCAGAAATAAGTTGAGATCAACGGCTGCAAATTCCAGCTCCATGATTCTTAAGAGGGCACACTGTCTCTTATTCATTGTCATCCCCCCGTCCGGGAACTTGGGCATCCGGCCCTGGCCTCTCTTGCTTGTACGGCCTGATCAGTTCCTGAAAGATCGTGCCTTTCCGCAGACCTTCCTGAGGGCTGAGCACTTTTTGATAACGCTGGGGTAGCACGTAGGCTCTGGCGAGTTCCCAGGCGGGCAANNACAGGATATCCCTTTGCTAATTGACTCCTGTGACAATGTATTCAGGGATGTCCCTAAGGGTTAGTCACATATCCCCATTATGTTGAGGGATTTGCCAAACAAGGGATTGACAGGAGACAGAGTATTTTGTATTATTGATATGGGAACAGATGTTTGGGGGGATGTTAAAGATGTCTGCCACGATGCCGGCATTGTTCGCCGAAAAAGGGCAGCCTTTGAATAAACGACAGAATAAAAGATCCGGCTCCCAGACAATGAAGGTAATTGTACGTGTTATGCGTACTAGAAACAATACAGGCATTAGCGCAACTGTGCTCTTTGCCTCAGACAAAGGGGAACCTATCCGGGAAATACGCTATGACTTCTCTTTGGCCTCATTGGAAGAAGCAGGTCTTAGAGCCTCTTTGGAAGCTCTTAAGATCGCCGGAAGGTATCAGGCAAAACATATAGTAATCTATATTGACAACGAACGCGTTGCGTCAATCGCGAACGGAACTGAAATTCCCTCTCCGGACCTTATCGGTCTTACGTTGCAGTTGAGAGCATTATGCCACTCATTCAAGTCTGTTATCATTAGATACGGCACTTCAGGGACGACTCCGAGCTTGCTCCGTTTGCATAAGTCCGGCAAGAAAGGGCAGTTGAGCCATGTTTTATGATGACGGAAAGTGTTTCGCGTGCGGACACGACAACCCAATCGGCCTTAAGCTTCTATTTCAATTGGATGGGGAAGGGCGGTCAACGGCTTCGTTCACGCCGCCTGAAGAATTCCAGGGATTTGCCAACATCCTCCACGGAGGGATCATATGTACGCTACTCGATGAAGCCATGGCGTGGGCAATGATCCTAAACGGCCACTTGGGAGCCACAGCCTCAATGAGAGTGATGTTCCGAAAACCCGTCCCTATAGGGAAAGAAGTGACAGTCACAGGCGAAATCCTCAATCAGGGAGCAAGGTCATGGGCTTTGGCATCGTACATCTCAGATGAACGAGGATGCGTGCTTGCTGAGGCAGAAGGGGTTTTTGCAGCGGTATCCGAAATACCCCGGGACAAACTGGATGCTAAGTAGTTGTATCCTGCTGATCACCGAAAAAGAACGTCTTATGTAATTCCTTCATTTCTTCTTTGGACGCTATGGGAGGCCAAAGCTCCCCGACGGCATTTGTACGGAGAGCCTTGAACAGATTAGTGTATACCATAGGATTCTCCCGAGAAAGGCTGCGAATAAGGTTCTTCACTGAAAGCCTTTGAGTCTCATCCTGCGCGGGACACGGATTAGGCGGAGGGCCATACCCCATCCGCTTTACCGCTCCTCTTATTTCGGATTCCCTGAAGTATATTAAAGGCCGAATAGCGGTAATTCCTGTACGATCCAAGTGTGTCACCGGACGAAAGACATGAACCTGCCCTGAATAGAGAATACTCATGAGAAACGTTTCCACTGCGTCGTCCCGGTGATGAGCGAGAGCCACTTTATTGTAACCATTCTCTACAGCAAGACTGTTCAGTGACCCCCGTCTGAGATGGGAGCAAATAGCGCAAGGACTTTTCGTCTGTTCCCTGCTGAAAGCAACCTTGGCTATATTTGTCTTCGTGACGAAGTACGGTATCCCCAGTCGGGCAACGAATGCCTTCATATCCTCACTGATGGAGTCACCTGAAGGGAAACCAAGGTCAACCGTGGCAGCCGCAAGCCGGAAACTGACAGGTGAGTACTGTTGTATTGCGGCTAAGGCGTATAGCAGAAATGCGCTGTCTTTGCCTCCGGAAAAGCCAACAAGGATCCCGTCTCCTTCAGAAATCATCTGAAACTCGATAAGCGCCCTGTATAACCGCCTGGAATAGGGGCGAGAAAGGGTTACATCTTCCACAACATTACTACCTTCCTTGTGATGGAGCTCACTGCGGTGAGAAGAGACAGTCCCTCTATAATCGCTCAAATACAGCAGTGAAATGCCTTAGCACAGGGGCTTCATAGATAAGCTTCAGCCCGCGAATCTGATCCTTTCTTCCTGCGATATTCCGGAGCGCCCGAACCACGATATCCATATGCCTGTCTGTATACACACGCCTCGGAATAGCCAATCTCACCAACTCGAGAGCAGGATACACCATTTCACCTGTCTTCTTATCCTTATGCCCAAAAGCCGCTGTGCCCAATTCCACGGCACGGATCCCTGCTTCGACGTATAGTTCCATGACAAGGGCTTGGGCCGGGAAGGCGCCCTGGGGTATCAGCGGCAAGAACCTCCTTGCGTCTAAATAGACACCATGGCCGCCTGTGGGTTCAATGATGGGGATATCACAGTCCAGCAGGCAATCGCCTAAATATGCCACCTGTCCTATACGGTTTTCAAGGTAATCCTCATTGAGGACTTCCTGTAAGCCTCGAGCCATAGCCTCCAGATCCCGGCCTGCAAGCCCTCCGTAAGTCAGAAAACCTTCATAAATGATGCCCCACTCACCTGCTCGCTTGTACAATTCCTCATCACGTGTGGCAAAAATGCCGCCGATGTTTACAAGGCCGTCCTTTTTTGCGCTCATGGTGAACCCATCAGCATACGAAAACATCTCCCGAGCGATTTCCGCTATGGACTTGTTTTCATAACCTTCTTCCCGCTCTCTAATGAAGTAAGCATTCTCTGCAAATCTGGCAGCGTCCAGGAATACAGGGATAGAGTGCTCCCTTGCAATTCTACTTGCTTCCCTTATGTTTCCCATAGACACAGGCTGACCGCCATTGCTGTTACATGTCACCGTGATGTTTATGTAAGAAATCCCCTCCGGGCTGTAGGCCCTAATCTCGTCAATGAGGCGTCCAATATCTATGTTACCCTTAAAAGGATGCCTGGTCGCTGTTTCCAGGCCTTCTTTGATTACAAGATTGACCGGCTCTCCTCCCTTAAGACGGATATGCCCTTCCGTGGTATCAAAGTGCATGTTCCCGAGAACCCGTTCGCCCGGTTTGACCAGTATGGTAGTTAGAATGTTTTCGGCTGCACGCCCCTGGTGTGTAGGGAGGACATATTCGAACCCGGAAATTTCTTCGACAGTCTCCTTGAGCCGGTAGAAGTTCCTGCTTCCTGCATACGCCTCGTCCCCTACCATAAGGCCTGCCCATTGGCGGTCGCTCATCGCGGAAGTGCCGCTGTCTGTCAGAAAATCGATATAGACCTTATCAGAAGGAATGTTAAACACATTGTAACCGGACTTTTCGATAATCTGTTCCCGCTCTTCCCTGGTAGTAAGCTGAATAGGCTCCACTACTTTGATACGGTACGGCTCTGCATATTCCGACCTGGGCCTCACAAGTATCCCTCCTTGTTGTTGGGGCGACGATCAAGTGCGTGACCAATCAGCGTAATCATAAGTTTATACAGCATGATCCCTTTGAATTGTTCTACAAACCAAAGAAGGTTTCCTTCCGTTTGCCATGACCCTCTGCAATAGTCCTGCGTGGCCTAGGATAACCCCTGCCAGGGAGGGGACTATCACTTTCGGCAACACTTGCTCCATAAGCGATCTTCCAATAGAATATCCTTTGAGGAGAGATAACGGAGGCGATTCTTCTGACTGGAGTGGCTTGTATCCAACTACTTTCAAGAAGACGCGAATCACCCGGGGATTTTCTTCTGCGGCTCACCCACCTTGTGGAGCATGCCACACACGACGGGGCCCGGCTAATTGTGTTTCCTGCCTATACCGCCTTTGCCTATCTCACCTTAGCACATCCTGAAGCTCAGCTCTATTTTGGTCCGGGACTTGCACAAGGAATAGGGCGCATATGGACTTCTTACGGAGCTTCGAACCTCAATGAATTCCTCGACTTCTTCAAAGGACTGGCAAAGAAACACGGCGCTTACATTGTCCCAGGTACTATGCTGACGCCCACAAGAAAAGGAGTAACAAATACCGCTTACCTCATCTCTCCGGCAGGCACAGTTGTTGGTACCCAGTCCGAGACGCATTTGAACCGGGACGAACGTGGAAGCGGATTCGTCTCAGGAGATGATCTTCAGGTATTTGCCACACCCTTGGGGAATCTCGGTTTCGTCATATGTGAAGATGCCTGGTATCCGGAGGTTATGCGAATCTTGACTCTGAAAGGCGCTCAAATAATCATAGCGCCTATTGCTGTCCCTAAACCCTACAGTAAGTGGCATCAAGTGAGGGGTATGTGGCAAAACATCCAGCAGAATCAGGTGTTCGGGATTGAGTCATGCCTTACCGGCTTCCTCGGAGGAGTTGAGTTTGAAGGACGATCTACAATATACGCGACATGTGAGATGACGCCGGGGGATACCGGGGTGCTGGCACAGGCGAAAGCTGCTCATATGGAGGACGTCTTTACGGCGCACCTGGACTTCATTAAGCTCGGGGAGACTATCCGGAGATTTGACATCTTCAGTCAGTTCAACATCCCCTTATACAAGCAATGGTTCCCTCACGTGTACAAAGACTACCGGCCACAGGTTTCAGGATGCCACGGGAAGAAACAGGAAGAGCATGAAGGGAGAAAGCCAATATGAAAATGCTTATAGAAAAAATCTCCCAGGCTCTTGGCATCTTCCTCTTCAAAGGATTCCTGTGGTTTCAATCACGGCCATCCATAGTCAAACAGGCCTTGGCCAAGAAACACATAACGCCTGGTTCAGCAGTGGATGAGCTTCCCGAATCCGGCCGGCCGTCAAAAATCAGAGTTGCTGCAGTCCAGATGAAGCTTGAACTTATCAAGGAAAACCATGCCCGGGCTTACGCAGAGACTATATTCAGGCTTACGAAAGAGGCTGTGGAACAAGGAGCGCAACTTGTGGTGTTTCCCGAATATTCCGGAATTCCTTTGTCCGGCCTCATCCCGGGGCTTGAAGGCTTGGCTGCTGAAGGCCTTGACTCGGCAGTCAAACAAGTGTCCGGAGGCGAGACTCAGGTAGCTGATGTATTTCGTCTGCTATCTCCTGCTGTCAAACGTATATATGAGACCACCTTCTCTACTTTGGCTAAGTGTTTCCGAGTCTACATAATCTCAGGCAGCACTCTCTTAGAAGATGATGACGGTAAGATGCGCAATATCGGCTACTTCTTCGATCCTTACGGAAACATCATTGCGAAGCAGCGTAAACTTCATCTCGTGCCTCTCGAGGCGGAGTGGGGATTTGAACAGGGCCGAGAGTTGGAAGTGCTGGACACGAGGCTGGGAAGAGTAGCTTTTCCCATATGTATGGACGCCACCTACTTTGAGACCTTCCGTATCGCAAGTCTCCGAAGCGCGGACATCGTTGTAATCCCTGCTGCCAATAACGAAGAATACCTATTCTGGCGCGTTATGCGCGGGATATGGCCGAGAGTGCAGGAAAGTCAAGTCCTCGGCGTATCAGCTCACGCAGTGGGAAACATTATCGGCATACCGTTTACAGGAAGATCTGGACTCCTCGGCCCTCTCGAGTTGACACAGTCAGAAGATGGGTATTTCGCCCGGGCAGACACGTTCGATGAAGAAGAAGTCGTAGTCGGAGACCTTGACCTGGATGCTCTCTATCAGTTCAGGGAAGAGAACCCTCTGAACTTCAATGTCAGGTTGTACGAAAAACACCTTCCCGGACTCTATGATGAAGGCCGGAAAGGAAGAACGCAGTCTGTCTAAAACAGTAAAGGCAGCCCTTCCCCTTCCACTCTATCCTTGTATGGATAGCCCAGATGCTGAAAAGACCGGGAAGTCGCGCGACGCCCGCTGGCTGTCCTTATCACAAACCCGATTTTTAGAAGAAAAGGTTCCACCATGTCAGCGAGGGTATCTTGTTCTTCATTGAGAGTGGCTGCAAGAGCTTCTACTCCTACCGGCCCTCCGTTATAGAATTCGATAAGGGCCTTAAGGTATTTCCTGTCAAACTTGTCCAAACCCACATCGTCAATGCCTTCCATTTTAAGCGAAGCATTAACCGTTTCAACAGTGATAACACCGTCACCTTTTACCTCAGCATAGTCACGGACCCTCTTTAGAAGTCTATTCGCTACCCTGGGAGTGCCTCGGGAACGCGCAGCGATTTCAGCATCTGCGTCGCCCTTCAACGGAACCCCGAGTATTTGTGCAGACCTGCGCAGGATCTCGGCTAGTTCGTCTGCCGGGTAGAAATCTAGGTGATAAAATAGGCCAAACCTCTCTCGCAAGGGGGCTGACAGTAAGCCTGCACGAGTCGTCGCACCTACCAAGGTGAAGTGTTTTAAAGGCACCTTAATCGTCTTCGCGAAAGCGCCTTTGTCAATTACGAAATCTATCTGGAAATCTTCCATTGCAGAGTAGATGAACTCTTCCACTACCTTGGGCAGCCTATGAATTTCGTCTATGAAAAGGACGTCTCCGTCTTCAAGGTTTGTCAGGATCCCCATCAGGTCCCCGGGCCTCTCAATTGCCGGCCCGGATGTGGATATGATATCGGATTTCATTTCATTTGCGATAATATGGGCCAAGGTGGTTTTCCCAAGGCCGGGAGGGCCGTAGAGGAGCACGTGATCCAAGGCCTCTCTGCGCATGCGCGCAGCCTCAACAGCAATAGAGAGATTCTCCACAACTTGCGTCTGTCCGGTAAACTCTGAGAGCTTTGTAGGACGGAGGCTCTTCTGATATACAACCTCTTCCTCTTGTTCATCTCCGCTCACCAATCTCACTCGTGTCATGACTGTCCCCCCTCGCCGTGGACTGTTAGACTATTAGGAGCCGCCCCGAAGCTTCGCAGCCGATCTGAAGATCTCTTGAATGATAGCTTCCGCAGTGGTGATTTTCCCATGCTTTCTTATGGCACGGCGCACCATGGATTCTGACTCCTGACGTCTGTAGCCAAGCTGCATGAGCACCTCAATTGCTTCTTCAAGAATGTTGTCTTCTTCTGTAACGCCTCGGGGAGTTGCCACTTCTTTGTCCTCATCCGGCGCAAGTGCGAATCTGTCTACCTTGCCTTTCAGTTGCGCAATAATCTTCGCAGCTTTCTGTTTACCTATACCCGGCAGAGTAGTAAGGACCGGAACGTCTCCATCCTCGATTGCGCGGGCAATACGCCCCACCGGCATAGTTAAGGCCTTCAGCGCAGCCCGCGGACCAATACCTCCGACAGTGATAAAGTGCTCGAAAAACTCCTTCTCCGTCTCGCTCATAAATCCTACGAGCACCGGAACCATGTTCCCCACACCCGGTGTTCCCTGTATATAGAATATCGTCTTCAGAGTGACTTCCTGATCTCGCTTTGGAAAAAGCGCACCCAGTGTAACAGGGGATACAAGCACCTCATAGGACAAGCCGTTTACCTCGAGGACCACCCTGTCTTCTAAAACCCGTGAGAGGTTTCCGCATATGGCCGAGATCATATTCTTGCCCCTCCATCTTTCGTCTTGAAGCGGGGTTCATGGGTTAAGCAATCATAATGGCACAAAGCAAGAGCTAATGCATCAGCTATGTGATCCGGCTCCGGCACCCTGTCCAACCCCAGCCTGACTTGGACCATTCTTTGAATCTGAGTTTTGGTTGCTCTGCCTGTGCCTGTCAACGCTTTCTTTACACGTGCAGGCGGATATGACGTCACAGCCAGTCCGTTATGGCCTGCCGCAAGGAGGATTACACCTCTTGCATGCCCCATAAGCACTGCAGTCCTGGGGTAACGATAGTTCGTGTAGAGGTCTTCCACAACAACTAAAGAAGGCCTATACTCCTCGAGAACCAAGGTTATGCCTTTGTATATCTCTTTCAGCCTGGACTCAAGGGACGCATTTTTGCCGGTCCTTACAAGGCCTGCTTCGATCAGGCGGACCTTGTTTCCCGATATGTCAATAATGCCGTACCCTGTGTCAACAAGACCGGGGTCAATACCCATCAGCCTTAAGCCTTTCACATCCTTTTGCCGAGATGCCTCATGCAGCATGAAAACGCCCCCTGTCCACATGATTATATCATTAGGTGGATCAAGGGGGCAACTTATGTTCGGGTGATCCTTCACGTTCTTAGGTAGTAATTATCAGCGAGCCCTTGGGTAATCCCAGTCCTCTAAGGCAAATACCTCCTCCATAGCCAGAACGTAAGCGCCCATCAGTTCAGGCTGCTCGTGCATGGTTGATCTCACTACCCTGATGGTTTCTGCAAACTCCACCAGTGAGTGATCCCTTGCTGAACGCATTACCGTCTCTAAGAAAGCATCTTCTACCCGGCCCAGCTCCCCTCCTAAGATCACCATCTCTGTATCGAAAAGTGATACCAGATGCGCTATGGCAATACCAATCAGGTGGCCTGTCTCATCCATAATTCTCTTAACAGCAGGGATACCCAATAGAGGGGGTTTCGTGAGATGAGGGATTTCGATACTGTCTTTGTCCACGCCGAGCGTTTTGAACTCTTCATCAGAAACCTGGGCCTTAACCCTCCTTATCACAGCCGGCACTCCGCAGAAAGCCTCTAAGCAACCTTCCCGTCCACACGCACATTGAGGGCCGTTGTAAACAGTCATAGGCACATGGCCAATTTCACCTGCGTACCCACGGGAACCTCTGAATACGGTGTTATCAATAATGATACCTGCTCCAATACCGATAGAAACACTAAGATATATTAGATTCGGGTATCCCTTGCCAATACCGTATGCTTTCTCTCCAAGGGCAGCAGCATTTGAGATATTCTCGATGTGAACCGGAATTCCGGATAGGTTTTCAGAGAGAATATGGGCAAACGGAACCTTTTTCCAGGCCAAGTTTGACGACGTCTCCACAACCCCCAGATCAGGATTAACAAGCCCGGGGCTTGCAACCCCGCACCACAGAATCTTTTCCTTGGGGATCCCTGTCTCGCCGAGAAGAGACTCAAATGATTCTCGAATTGCTGCAGCCATCTCATACGGTGAAGACACAGACACGTGGGTGTCTCGCCTGGCTAGGACATTATCTGAAAGATCCATCAATGCAACCCTGGTCACGCNNAGCCAACATCTCACTGACGATATTCGTTACAGTAGGGGGAGTCAGACCGGCAACCTTCGCTATGTCACTCCTGCAAATCGGGCCTTGCTTTCGTATTATATCCCTGACCAGCAGCCGGTTGATGCGCCTCACATCACTGGTGTTGCTCGATAGTTTACTTGCCATTCACTCTTCACCCGCTCCATGGGTATTCCTTCAGCAAAATCACCATACTACACCCGTCAAACGCCTGTCAAGAAATGCCTCATTTGGGATGTGCCTACAAGAAGCTTTTCAGTATGTTCTTATCAACCAGAGATGCGGATTCTTCATCAAGAAACAGGGTGACGTTTTCATGCTTCTTCAGCATTGTGGCAGGGATTTCACATGTCACCTCATTCTCCAGAGTTATCTTCACCGCATCTGCCTTCACCTTGTAAGGAACGCACGAGACAATCACCTTGCTCTGCATTATTTGGTACACTGTCATAGTAATTGCTTGTTTAGGAACGTCATCTATCGTTTCGTACCATCCTTCACGGACTTGCTGTCTCTTACATTTCTCGTCAAGATTTACGACAATGAACGCTTCTTCAGTGTGGAAATCTGCAGGGGGATCATTGAAAGCGATATGGGCATTTTCACCGATGCCTACCAGTGCCAGGTCAATAGGCCTCTTTCGCACCTCTTCCGTTAGGTTTTGGATATTCTTTTGAATATCTCCTTCTCCGTCAACAAAGTGTACTTCACCTGGCCGAACAATATCGATGAACCTGTCTTTTAAGTACTTTCTGAAACTGGCCGGGTGGCTTTCAGGCAACCCTACATACTCATCGAGATGGAAGATCGCAACCTTACTCCAATCCACATCTGTTTCCATAAGGGACTTAAGGGTGTCAAACTGCGAAGCCCCGGTTGACATAAGCAATCTGGCATTTCCATGTTCCAGAATAGCTTTGTTCAATATAGTCGCACAATACTTGGCTGCTTCTCTCCCTAATGCTTCAGAGCTCTCAAATACTCTGACTTTCATCTCCAGCACCTCTTTCCATCTTGATGTCTGTGTACCCAGTCTAAGATGATGTTTACTTCTTAATAAATACTATCATACTCTCCGCCATGTACAACAGGCGGAAATCCTTCCTGAACACATTTCCTACCCTGGGTTAGGAAGGAGATTTTCGGATATACGAAGAATACTTATGTACACTAAAAAATTAAGTTGTACATGCGCCTTCTGCTGTGTAAACGTGTCTTTCAGGTTTCAGGGGGTGATAAGACTCTGATAACCACCGCATGATTATTGGGCATCACACCAAGCGAAGAACATAAAAGAATTAGGAAAAGGAGGACGACGCGTGAGAAAATCAATAATATTAGTATGCACTTTGATTATGGTATTGCTTTTCAGTACGGTCTCTTTCGCCCAAAGCGGAAAGTTGGTAATCTGGAGTGCCGCCTCTGAAGAGGAAGCGGACGCGCTGGTTAGAGCTTTTCGGTCACAGCATCCTGAAATAGGAGTAGACCTCATTCGGGCCGGTTCCGGGGAGCTGCTTACAAGACTACAGGCTGAATCGCCTCGTCCCGGCGGGGATATTCTGCTGGGCATCGCTAAGGAAGCTTTTGACGGACACTATGATTTCTTTGTTCCCTACAGAGCGAAATACCATGCCGACATCCCGGAAAGCGTAAGGGATAAAGGCGAAACTCCCAGATACTACGGATACTCCATGCCATTGCAGGCGTTCATTGTCAATACAGAGCTTCTGAAACCTGAAGATTATCCTCGCAAATGGGCTGATCTCATTGACGACAAATATGAAGGAGAAATAATCCTGGCAAACCCTGCGCTCTCAGGATCAGCTTATGCGCAGATTTATATGATCTACAAACTGTATGGTTGGGACTTCCTGGAGAAATTAGCCCGTAAGGCGGTCTTCACCGCTTCATCAACAATGGTTCCCGCCTCAGTTGCCCGTGGTGAATATGCCATCGGTGTAACCGGAGAAGCCAACGTAGCATCACACATTGAGCAAGGCGACCCTGTAATACCCATATATCCGGAAGAAGGGACAGGAGCCAGATTCGATGCGTCAGGTATCATTAAGGGCGGGCCTAATCTGGCAAATGCCCAGTTGTTCATGGACTTTTTGACCTCAGAAGAAGCATATCGCATAATTCTGGAGACAAGGTCCAGACGTGTTGTTCATCCTAAACTACCCGGACCGGGCCCGCTGCCTCCCCTGTCAGAGATTGTGCTGATAGAATATGACGCACAAGAAGCAGCAGATATTCGTGATGAACTGACCAGCCGTTTCTCTGATCTTATTCAGTAAGCAATCTTATTCGGTATGCCCAGGCGTTCCGAACCTGCCAAAGAGCGGGTTCGGAACGCCTGCTCAACCGAGAATCCGGTGTACGGAGGGGAAATATGAGTACAAGCATTTCGTATGAAGGTGTTGAAAAGGTCTTTCACGGCAAGAACGAGGTGAGAGCGCTCAAAAATGTCTCATTCACGATAGAGCCGGGGGAGCTGTTCTGCCTGCTTGGCCCCAGTGGTTGCGGAAAAACCACACTCCTGCGCTGCACGGCCGGATTGGAGACTCTCACTGACGGGAAAATCTTCTATGGGGACACAGACGTAACAAACATCCCTCCATTTCTCCGCAATATCGGCATGGTTTTTCAGAATTATGCCTTGTACCCGCACATGACTGTTTTCGAGAATGTTGCTTATGGCTTAAGAGTACGGGGCTTATCCGCAGGCGAAATCAAAGAACGGGTTACAGAAATAATGGATCTCGTGGGCCTTGGCGAAATTCTCCGTAGAAACCCAAGCCCAAAAGCTCTTTCCGGAGGACAACAGCAAAGAGTTGCAGTTGCCAGAGCTCTGGTATACAATCCCACAATTCTTCTGCTTGACGAACCCCTGGCAAACCTTGATGCCAAACTACGGCGTTATATGAGGGCAGAGATCCGTCGTATCCAGAAGGCAACCAACATTACTACGATCTTCGTCACCCATGACCAAGAGGAAGCTATGGCAATCGGAGATCGCCTCGCGGTAATGAAAGACGGGTACGTCAAACAGATAGGCTCCGGTGAGGAACTCTATCACAACCCCAAGAATCTGTTTGTCACAGGTTTCATAGGCGAAATAAACTTCTTCACAGGAGCAATTACGGAAAAGAAGGACCTTAGTTACGCTGTTCAGTTAAAGGCCGGGAACGGGGTCTTGAAAGGCATACCGCGAATCACATGTGATGAAACGTCAGAACTTGTACCCGGCTGCGAAGTGGTTGTAGCCTTCCGTCCTGAGACTCTGGTTGTTCAACCATTTGCCCGGGAAGGCATATTGTCGGGAAGAGTACAGATTATCCAGAACCTTGGCCACATCATCCGCTACACAATCATTATTCAAGAAGACGGAGAGGAAAAGACAATCGAGGCTGATATGGCTCACAAGGTAGAAGGCGTAGGAGAAGGTGACATGGCCTGTGTCGCATTTGACTTCGCCAATGGATTCCTGTTTCCCCAAAGAGGTGAAGAATAGTGCAGCGCAGAGATATTACCCCCTATCTTGTTTTTAGTGTCCCATTGATATTCCTTGTCATCTTCCTGTTCTGGCCACTTGTTACCACTATTTTGCGAGCCTTTTCCGGGTCAGGCTTCAATCTGGCGGCCATCAGCGAACTGGACCTCAGTAATTTCCAACGCTTCTTCACCTCATCACTTTACCAAAGAAGCATGCGCAACTCTTTTGTCGTAGCCTTTTCCGTAGTCTTTTTCACCTTGTTGATTGGGGTTCCTATGGGCTATTTTGTTGCCCGTACAGAAATGCCTTTTAAGGGACTCATCCTTTCCCTGGGGATACTGCCGATAATCATGCCGTCTTTTATCGGAGCATTTTCCTGGATTATCCTGTTGGGGAGGCAAGGAATAGCCCGCCACTTTCTTAACAAGATCCTGGCCGTATTCGGCCTTTCGCTGCCCCCTATTTACGGCTTATTCGGAATAATCTTTACTATGACGTTGACTCTATATCCCTTTGTCTTTCTGCTTACTTACGGTGCTTTTGAAGCAGCCAACCCGCTCTTGGAAGAGTCTGCAATGATTATGGGGGCAAGCCGCGGGAGGATACTGCGCACAATCACCCTGCCCCTTGTGCTGCCCAGTATGACTGCCAGCGCTATCTTAGTCTTCATCCGTTCCTTGGGGAACTTCGGCATACCTGCGATTATCGGCGGGAAGGATTATGTGCTGCCGACATTGATTTACTTTCGTATCCACGGTTTCTGGGATCTTAACGGAGCAGCCGCAATTTCCATGGTCAGCGTATTGATTGTCATCATTGCACTACTAATACAGAAATATGTGGTGAGCGCGAGGGAATACGAGACGATAAGTGTTACATATTCTGAGCAACGCCTGCATCGCCACCCCTTAATACGCATTATCGCCACGGTATACTGCTTCATCATATTGCTGGTGTCTTTGGCTCCGCAGATCACGCTAATCGTTATGTCATTTTTCACACGATGGAGGGGTCTTACACCGGAAGGCTTCACTCTGAGTAATTACACAAGAATCCCTCAGATAGCAGGCGGCCCTATTAAGAACTCTCTTTACCTATCATTTACAGCTTCCCTTTTAACAGCGGTTTTGGGATGCTTGATTGCATATATCACAGAACGGAGAAAACCAAAGGGAGCGATAATCCTCGACCTTGCTGTCATGGCTCCTTTCATACTCCCCGGCACCGTCATTGCCGTAGCTTTGCTTTCTGCATTTAGCGGGAATTCAGCCATTAACCTCAGCGGCACTTTCACCATCATTCTTATTGCCTTTATCTTACGTCGAACCCCTTACGTATTTCGTTCTGTGGTGGCCAGCCTATCACAGCTTGATCCGGCTTTAGAAGAGTCATCCACTATAAGCGGGGCTAACTGGTTTTATACATTCCGGAGGGTGAGTCTCCCGTTGATTCTTCCCGGAATAATATCAGGCACAATCATTACTTTCACTACGTTATTACAGGAATTAAGCACTACTATCCTGCTCTACTCAGCCAAGACCAGAACCCTTCCTATATTGGTTTACACCGCGGTCAGCGATGACAAGTTTGGTGAAGCCAGCGCGCTTTCAGTCTTGTTGCTGGTAGTAGTCTTCATAGTCGTATATTTGATGAACAAATTCTTGGGTAAGAGCATAGCCTCGAGCTTCAAATTAGGGTGACTAACAGGAATGAAAACGGGAAACCGGATCCGGAGCCTCTACCAGGAGATGCCTAACCATAATGCGATTCAATTAGGTTCTTACACCTTGCCATAGAATCAATGCTGTGAAGCTCCAACACCCACCAGGTTATGCCTTTTGACAGCGCCCGGTCCAAAGCAGGGCGTATGGAATCCAAGTTGGCAGGCTCGATATGCTCACCTTGTTTGCTCTCTATCTCATACACATGGAGGTTTCTGATTCTGTCCCCAACGGATTCCATGAATTCCTCCAGCGTATAGTCTCCCCCCGATACATAAGGACTGGCTCTTGCATGGCCGATGTCAAAGGTCACCATTGAGCCGGATGCCTCAACAAGCTCGGAAAAGGTCTCCGGGTTATTTGTCCACCCATGCTTTAGATTTTCAAGGCAGACATCTACCCCGTTGTCTTCGCCGAATCTGACTACTTCCCTTAGGCCTCTCACAGCATTGTCCCAAGACAACTCCTCCATGGGAATGCTGCGTGAGCCAATATGAAGTGTAATACCGGTTCCGGGGAAGTCTTTGATAAGGTGGATATACATCTTGAGGTATTGAACTGCAGTAGAAGAGATCAGCGGGTCCTCATGGCCTAGCTCTGTATCGTGACACGGCGCATGGAACCTGGACGGCAATCCGGAAGAAAGGGCGCAGTCATAGAACTTTCTCCGTGCGTTTGATGCCACAGCGATCCTCATGGGATCAAGATTCCAGTCAAGCCCTGAAAACCCATGGGAGACTGCTTCCTTCACTGCCACAGCATACTGATCACGGCTAAATCTTGTGGATATGGCAAGCTGAGGCTTCACGGTAAAACCCCCTTAGAACCTCTGTCATGAAGTACGCTCACGCAAGAAATCGCAGCTTCTTTCAGCTCTTCGCCGATGTCAGGCGGGAACTTGCTTGCGGAGACTTCATATCCGCCTTCTGAAAAAGCTTCCTTCGTGGGAACATAGCCAATGTAATCATTGGCATATCCTACGGCAAAAGTATACGGGAATGGCGACTTAGCCTTAATGTCCAGTCCAAGTTCGACAAAAACCTCACCGGGCAGGGATACGAATACTGCATCACCCACACGAACAGCTTGAGTTTCCGTGAGTCTCTTGCCTGTAGGAGAATCACCAATCTCTTTAAGATTATCCAGGATGATCTTCTGATATATGAGATCCAGTTGAACACTGCCGGCATCTTTGCTGTTTTCCCTCGCCGCCTCATCCAACCGTTTCTTGAGCAGTGCGATACGTTCCATAGTATCCTTAGGAGTAGGTAAATCCTTCCGATACTCGGCTTCCCAAGGACAGGTTATACCATCAATCACTGTTTCTTCGGATTCTTTCATTGTCCCGAGGGTCTCAATTACAGCACCGGCAAGCCGCTTCCCTAATGTGTCTGCCCGTTCAAACGTCCTGCCCGGGATGAAGCCTCCGATTGCGCTCACATCTGCGGAATGGCCTGTATTGATATCCCCTGCTGCGCCGTTTGTAAACAGGACTACGACATCTTCGCATCCTGACATGTCCTTGACATATCTTTGGGCATATCCTGGATAATCGGCGCTAATTAGACGATTGTCCGGCCCCAGCACCACTGCATGGCATGTATAGTTCATTAGAACTGCCAGGAGCCTTCCGTCCGGCCTGCTGACTCTGAGCACGCCCACTGAATTGTCTGTGCTGTCTCTTCCCCTGCGATTCACACCTATACCTGTAACAGTGCCAATGCCCACACCGAATGATGCGTCCTCGCGACGAGACCAGGCCTCGCATACAGCATCTGCCACTTGGGCCTCAGAATGCGACGCCCATTCGTCACATTCAGGAGCGTCCAGGTCCGGGCCGGAATGGTTATGCGATGTCGAAATCATTATGTTCTCCACCGGGATACCGGTGATTCTGTTCACTGAACGGCGTATACGTTGTGTACGAGGGAGGGTGATGTGGATAATATCCAAACACACGATAGCACATGCGCATTTCTCATCTTCGAGGACGAGCGCTTTCGCCATCAAATCATCATGCACACCGAGCGCCCCGCCGATCCTGGCAGAAAACCCTGCCATAGGGGAATTGAGCGGTGGGTTTATGATCCGTGTGCCGACACCTGCTCGTAACCTGTTGCCTCCTGCCAATACCAACTCCCCCTGATTCGACGAAATGCTTACCTATAGTGCTTCACTCTGAGAAGGTACTTTCGTTCGATAATCCGATTTATCCTATCCCCGTCCGGCATGTTGCTGCTAACAAGAATCGGAGGCTCTATACCCATTTCAAGGAGCTTCTCGGCTGTTCTTATCATAAGGAGATTGACAGCGAATGAGTTGACGAAGGTAGATGTGGGGCCCATTTTCTGCTGAAGCCCTTCGACGTCAACAGCAGCGTCGCCTGTAGGAAGGTGACTGTCAATGAAGACATCCACTATCTCATATAGGTTCTTCCCGCTTGGATGGCGTATGTGGCTGTCCCTGGGAAGGAAATCGGCATAGCCTTTTGAGGTTATTCCTATGGATGTTGCTCCTCGCTTCTTACACTCCAGTGCACAATCAATAGTCATGGCATTGATGCCGTAGGCATTTGCAATTATGAGTACGTCTCCGGAAGCAATACCGTACGCATCCAGCACCGCTTTAGCATACCCGGGAGTACGTTCAACAAATGTCGAGCGCAAAGCGCCGTGGATTAAGTTCGTGCCTGCGTCAAGCAAAGGATTCACCGCAGCCAGGCCGCCGGCACGGTAAAACGCTTCCTCTGCTGCCATGTTAGAGTGACCGCCTGAACCAACGATATTAATCAGGCGATCATCTGCCACTGCTTTTGCAAGAATACCTGCTGCCTTCTCTATCGACTCCTTTTCCTTGTCTTCGATGGTTGTAATAAGTGAGATGATGATGTCCCTGTAAGCCTGACTTGTTCTTGACATGTTACCAGTCCCTCCCAATGTATGGTTGAACCCTATATGTCAACTTAAGCATCCTCCCTAAGTAGTTCATGCAATTACGATTAGTCCCGGTAGACGACTTCGCCTTCAACGATTGTCATCCGGACATTGATTTCCTCATCAAATACGACAATATCTGCATCTTTACCCGTATCGATGCTGCCCTTTGCATTGTCTATCTTTAGGATTGTGGCCGGAGTTAAAGTGGCCATCTTCACCGCATCCTGAAGGCTTACTCCTGCAAGGTTAACCGTATTTCGCACCAACAGATTCGTCGTTGCTATGCTGCCTGCAAAAGCGCTGCGATCAGGCAACCAAGCCACCCCTTCATCAACCACGGTTATGTGTCCGTCCTCAGGATTCCCCAAGATAAACTCCCCTTCAGGCATTCCGGCGGCACGTATGGAATCTGTGCATAACGCGATTTTGTCTGCGCCTTTGCATTTATAGATCAGCTTAAGAAGGCTTGCAGGCAAGTGTTTTCCATCGGCTATAATCTCCACAGTCAGCTCATCAAGAAGCAACCCGCTTTCTATGGCGCCTGCGATACGGTATGCCCTTACCCTGTGCACCCCTGACATACCTGAGTATAGGTGAGTAACATGAGAGTATCCTGCTTCAACCGCCAGCAAGACCTCATCATATGACGCATCGGTATGCCCTATCGAAGCCAGGATTCCTCGTCTCCTTAGCTCTCTGCCCAGCTCTAAACCGCCTGGCAATTCCGGCGCTGCCGAAACGCGAAGGATTTTTGAGGAAGAATCCAGTATGCTCAGATACTCCTCCCTGGCCGGTTCTTTAATGAAGCGGATGTCCTGGGCGCCTTTCTGTGAAGCAGCGAAGTATGGCCCTTCAAGGTGTAGTCCCAGAAGCCGAGAGCCTTTGTTCTTCCGCTTACAGGCCTCCTCAAAGGCAGCGATTGCTTTCTTGAGATCTTTCGTTGAGCTTGTGACGGTAGACGGAACCATTGAGGTTGTTCCACCTTTAGCGTGGACCTCTGCGATAGTGGCAAACGCCTCAGGGGTCCCATCCATCACGTCTGCTCCTCCGCCTCCGTGCAAATGCATATCAATAAATCCCGGCGCTATATAACAACCGTTAACATCAAATACCACCGCGCCTTCATTCGCATGGAAGGAGTCCATGAGGAACAGATCCTTGATTTTACCCTCTTCTATAAGTAGGCCGCTGCCTCGGAGCACCCTATGAGGTGTTATGATAGTCCCATTTGTTAAGTAGAAGCAATCTTTACTCATATCGCATACCATATCCCCTCTGTTAGGACGAAACTCCTATCTTTGATTTCTTATCCGGACGCCCACAAAGTCTACTCGCAGAACAGTTGCCCGAGTACCGGAGCTCGAAGCAGAAACGGATTACTTATTATCCATCACTAAGTAAGTTCTTCAGAATAGGTTTTGTTCCTTCTATCCATTGGATTTTTCCTGAAGGAGACCGGGCTGAAGCCTTCGTGCCTTATGTGCTATGCAGGCCTGTATCCCTATTTCCCATAGGCGAATACGTCCTCAATGGCGACGGTATAGGCGCCCATTAAGGCAGGGTCTTCCTGCATGGTTGATCTGACGATCCTGACACGTTCAGCTACTTCGCCGAGGGACGTTCGATTTGCCTGATCACGGAGCGCGCCAAAGAAAGCGTCTCCTGCCCTGGACAACTCTCCTCCTAAAATCACCATTTCAGTGCTAAGGAGGTTCAGCATATTACCAATGACCAACCCTATGGTTTTTCCGGTATCGGTTAATACTGCTTGAACTTCCGGGAGCTCAGAAAGACGAGGGTTCAGTACATCACTTATAGTAAGGCGATCCTTCTGAAACCCCAAGTCAAAAAGAGTCTTATCAGGGACTGAAGCTTTGATTCTCTCTACGACTGCCCTAACGCCGCATACCGCTTCAAAACAACCATACCGGCCGCAACCACAGCGTGGCCCGGCCTCTGAAGTTGTAGCGACATGACCGATTTCTCCTGCGTAGCCCCAGGCTCCGCCGTAAACCCTATTATCAATGATTATACCTGCACCAATGCCGACGGACAGGTTCAAGTATACTAGATTTGCACAGCCTTTGCCGATTCCGTATGTTTGCTCACCGAGCGCAGCCGCGTTTGATATGTTTTCAATGTGAACCGGAATTCCCCTGATGGCTTCATGCAACATGTCACGGAAAGGGACATTCTCCCACGGAAGATTCGGAGCTCTTGCCACCATACCGTCTGCTGAGCTAATAAGCCCGGGGAATGCAACTCCGCAACACAAGATCAGATCTCGCCCTATATTGGCGGAGAGCACCAGTGAGTCCATGGACTCACAAATAGCTTCAGCTACTTTCTCCGGGACCGAAGTGTCTCTTGCAACAAGCTGGTTCCCTAATACATGACCGGTGAGGTCCAACAACGCTGTGACTATCTCCCCACGCTGAATACGAACAGCAACGACAAATCCGGCTTTTGGGTTTAGTTCCAACAAGATTGGTCGTCTGCCACCTGTAGAAACCCCGCGGCCTATCTCCTTTACGATGTCTGCTTCGAGCATGTCCTTGACTATTGCGGATACCGTAGGCGGAGTGAGGCCGGTTATTCTTGCGATTTCACTTCTGGCAACCGGACCTCGTTTTCTAATGGTATCTCGTACCAGCGCACGGTTTATCTCTTTGAGATCGCTGTTCGTACTGGCAAGCTTTCCATACCTCTTCAACTCTGTCCTCTGCCTCCTAGGGCCCTGCCCGTTTCGTGATCTCAGGTCGCCGGAACCTTCATCAATGCCCACACAGTAGGAAGGTCATCACCGGATATGTTTGTAATCTCCATTAATAAAGTTCAAGATTCCTTTCCAATATCCTTCTTGTTAGGAGATAATGCTCATGACAGCGTCCCGAAGATTGAGCGCTCCATATATCCGCAGCACAAGACCTTATTGCGAGCTTCTTACAAGATGTGGGACAGACTCCTGAGTTTTTCTAATGCTTGAGGAAGGATTCCTGGGAAGCACGTAGAATTCTATAGCCTGACTATATTAATAAGGACAATAAACGAAGTCTTTATTCGCTCTTATGAGCCCGCCAGACCTGAGTTCGCATGTGCCAAAGAAGAGACGAAGACGGAGGGGATTTGCTATGGGACTGGGTTTTGCAGTCATCGGATTAGGCGCTATCTCCAAAGTACATCTGGACGCTATCTGTTCAATTCCTGAAGCTCGCCTCGTTGCCGTGGCCGACTTGATGGAAGAACGGGCTGCAAGCATAGGACAATCCTACGGGTGCCGCGCATTTTCTGATTATCGCCACGTATTAGAGAGAGAAGATGTTGATGTAGTCTCTATCTTGACCCCCAGCGGGGGGAGAAGAGACATAGCCCTGGATGCCGCTGCCGCAGGAAAACATATCATTGCAGAAAAACCTTTGGAAATCACTGTAGAGAAAATTGACGAAATGGTAGACGCCTGTGATAAAGCAGGCGTCCTTTTATCGGGGATATTCCAATTCAGATTCAAGCCTGCATGGCGGCTGTTGAAGGAATTCATGAGTCAGGGTAGGCTTGGGAAGCTCTACGTAGGGGACGCCTACAACAAGTGGTATCGAACGAGGGAATACTACAAATCCGCCGGTTGGAGGGGAACATGGGAATTTGACGGCGGAGGAGCTTTGATGAATCAAGGAATTCACGTGGTAGACCTCCTCCAATGGATACTGGGGGATGTCGAGGAAGTAACCGCTTACTGCAAAACATTACGCCACGATATAGAAGTTGAAGATACGGTGGTAGCAATCCTCAATTATGTAAACGGAGCGGTTGGAGTAATCGAAGCAACTACATCAGTCTCTCCGGGATATCCAATGACCATGCAAATCCACGGTGAACATGGTAGCGTCCATATGCAAGGTGATTGGATAACTGAATGGGCAGTGGATGGCATCTCCCAACAAGAATATGCCGAAATCCAACCGTTAATGATACAAAACGCAACACAGTCTACTTCTTCCGATCCTGCCCAGGTCGACTGCACCTGGCACCGGCTCCAGATTAATGATATCGTACACGCTATTTTGGAGAACCGCGAACCTCTGGTATCAGGCCGTGAAGCTCGTAAGAGTGTTCAAATCATACAGTGCATCTACCAATCTGCACGTGAGGGAAGGCCAATAAGACTTAGTTAGCAAACAAACTGGGGGTGATATGTACCAAGAAACCACGGTTAGTTTGGAACTGCCCTCATCAACAAGTAAGGAGGTACAAACCCAATGAAGAAGCTAGCCTCAATTGTAACATTGCTGGTAATGGTTCTTGCCATTACTATGTCTGTTGGAGTAGGCGCAGCCACATGGCCTACGAAACCGATCAATATCATTGTGCCGTGGGGCCCCGGAGGCGCATCAGACCTGGCTGCAAGGACGCTTGCGGTGGAAATGGAAAAGGTACTGGGCCAGAGAATTGCCATCACAAATACGCCAGGCGCCTCAGGTGCAATCGGGACACGTGCCATGTTCGATGCGCCACGTGACGGCTATACCTGGAGCGGAAACGCAGACGGTAGTATAGCTACTTACCAGATCCTTGAGTACCTGGCTGATATCAGCCACAGAGAATACGCGGCTTTCCTGACACTCTTTACACCAAACGTCATAGCTGTACCTGCAAACTCCCCTTACAAGGACTTTCCCCAACTCCTTGAGGCTATGAAAACAAAGACCATAACAGTAGCGACAGCCGGCGTAGGAAGCGGCGGTCATGTAGCCGCAGAGCTTATGAAGAAGCATGCGGGCATCGACTACAAGCACGTTCCATACCAGGGGGGAGCCCCTGCAGTAACCGCTACAGTCCAAGGCGAAGTTGACATGGTGCCTCAGCTATCTATGGAAGTCACTGAAATGCTTCGTGCCAAACAACTAAGGGCTTTGGTCGTCTTTGACAGCGAGCCTCTGGTTGTGGAGGGTTATGGTGCGATTCCGCCGATTACTGACTGGCTACCGGATTTCCCGAGTGTAGGTATGTACTTCGGGCTATTTATCCCCAAGGGCATTCCTGAAGCCGCCATGGAACGCATTACAGAGGCATTCATCGTCGCTTCAGAAGCAGAGTCAACAAGAAACTTCATCGCTGAGCGAGGCTCGAAGGCAGTATCAATTTACGGCAAAGAGGCTGACGAGCTGATGGAGCGAGTAGCATCTCAACTCGCATGGCTGCATTATGAAGCCGGCACTGCCAAAGTATCGCCTGAGAAATTCGGAATTCCCAAGCCGTAAGGCTCCGGGAGAATCTTCGAACCTCGACGTGTAACGGCAAGAAGAGATGAGTCGGAGGGGCTTTCACAGGGTGTGGTCTATCGGTTGCCCCTCCGACTACGGCTGAATTCCGCCTTAGATGTGCTGCTGTTCTACGTAGCCAATAAGCGAGTCTAAGGTAAGGAGGAGGAAATGACAAGTCATGGAGAAAGCGGATATTAGAAGCGGTATTCTTATCATACTGGTAGGAGTCTCCTTTCTCCTCAGTAGCTTACGCATGCCATGGAGCATATACGGATATGAGTGGTTTGCATGCCCGGGTTTTGTTCCGTCAATACTGGCCGGAGTCCTCATGATGCTAGGCATCATCCTCCTTGTAAGAGGGATCTCCCGAAAACGCCTTAATGAAGCTGGGGTTGACGGCAGTTCAGACGGAAAGGAATCAAGCGCACAAACCCCGCTTAAGATAACCCACTGGACTGAAAACCCAACGTACAGAATTATGCTGACTATAGGACTATGTTCCGCATATATCTTCTTGCTCCTTGGCAGGCTGCCATACTGGTTGTCAACGACGATTTTTGTCACAGCCTTTATTTTTTTGTTTAAGGGGGCAAGCCTCGTCAAGAGTATCGCAATTGGCGCTTTGACATCGGTTGTAGTGATTTTTGTGTTTTATAAGATTTTCGTTGTATTTCTTCCCTAGGAATGGAGGGAACCGACTTGAACATAAGTGTCTTTTTCACTGAACTCATACGGCTCATAACGCCGTCCGCGATTTTGAATGTGTTCTGGGCTGCTGCCTTCGGGCTTATTGTGGGAATGTTGCCCGGCCTTACCGCAACAATGGGCGTAGCCCTCCTGACCGGCCTGACTTTTCGCTTTGTGCCTGACCAAGCAGTGCTAATCCTGATAACTACTTATGCTGCTGCCATATATGGCGGTACCTGGTCTGCCATTCTCCTTAACATCCCGGGAACACCGGCAAATGCCGCAACATGCCTTGATGGGAATCCTTTGGCGAGAGCAGGCAAGGCAGGCGAAGCTATTGGCCTCGCAACAATCGCATCTGCAATCGGGACTCTTTTCGGTCTGATTTGTCTTGCGATCTTCTCTCCCATGATCGGCAGGCTTGCTCTGGAATTCGGCTCCTGGGAGTTCTTTACCTTAGCAGTATTCGGAGTTGTGATATGCGGTAATTTGACAGCCCCGAAAGACCCTCTCAAAGGTTGGATAGCAGGCGCTTTCGGGTTGTTGCTGTCACAGATTGGCCAGGATCCCATACAAGCATATCCCAGATTTACCTTAGGGATGCTGCAGCTAATGGGTGGGCTTTCCTTAATACCTGTCCTTGTAGGCGCGTACGGCGTAAGCGAGATTATTGCAGTCATGAAAGAACCCAAAGACTACAGAGTTCTGACGAAAGTGACAAGGATCATTCCTAGCTGGGAAGACATCCGAAGACATTGGAAGACTATCCTTCGCTCAGGGGCTATCGGCGTTTTTGTCGGAGCCATACCCGGAGTAGGAGAAGACACATCCGCCTGGATAGCGTATGACTTTGCGAAACGTGCCAGCAAGACTCCGGAGGAGTTTGGAAAGGGTTCGTATGACGGCCTGATTGCAGCCGAAACAGCAAACAATGCGTGTGTTGGCGGAGCCATCATCCCTGTACTTACCCTTGCAGTTCCCGGCAGCGCACCGGCGGCAGTAGTTCTTGCAGCTATGTGGCTCCATGGCATAAGACCCGGCCCGCTGCTAATGATTGAACAGCCACAGTTTATCGCCACAACTACCGCCATTTTCTTCCTTGCCACAATTGCCATGACCATAATTGGGCTTTTACTGGCAAGGCCGCTTGTAAAAGTCCTGGAAGTCCCAAGGACGATTTTGATGTCGGTTATTTTCGTCCTTTGCGCAGTCGGATCCTTTGCCATTAACGGCAGATTGTTCGACATTTATCTTATGTTCATATTCGGACTCATCGGATTCTACATGCGAGAGAACAACTTCCCTGCTGCACCGCTTGTGCTTGGTTTCATACTGGGTCCGATGGCAGACGAGAACTTCCGTAGGGCAATGGTAATTGCAGACGCAAACTTAACGCCATTCTTTACCCGTCCCATCTGTATAGTCCTGTGGATTCTCACGCTCATTGTGATACTCAGCAGAACCAGAATACCCGGGGCAATTCGCAACCTGCTGGCGGGGAGGAAGCATCATAGCGGGGCGGAAGGATGATGATTCTATGAAACGTGCAATCATTACGGATGAAGTGTCTCAGGATCTGGCCAGAGCAGTCAGTATAGCAAGAAGTTTTGACCTGGACGGTATTGAACTGAGATCTGCGTGGGATAAGGATGCGCATGAGTTGTCCTGCGATGATATCCGGCGTATTCGCGAGATAGTAATCGAAGGAGAACTGGAAGTTGCATGCATTGCTTCCCCCTCTTTCAAGTGTAATCTTTTTGACGATACGGAATACCGGACTCACCTCCGCATCCTGGAGAGAAGCAGCGTCGTAGCACGTGAGCTGAATTGCTCCCTCGTTCGAGGCTTCACCTTCTGGGATGAAGGGGTGTTCGAAGAGAATCTGCCTTTGATAGTCAGAAGGCTTTCCGGCGCAGAACCAATCCTCCGAGATCATCAAGTGAGGCTGGCAGTGGAATATGATCCCGGTACATCTACAAACTGCAGCCAAAAACTGCGTTCCGTGCTGGATAGCCTTAACCCGGATTATTTCGGAGCGCTCTGGGATCCCGGGAACAGTATCTACGTCCGGGAAGCTGAGAAATTCCCTGAAGATTACCGGCGGCTAAAGGATTATGTCTTACATGTTCATGTCAAAGACGTAACCACCAAGACCCCTTCCGGAAAGCCGGAAGCTTGCCGTGTCGGGTACGGAGAAGTGGGTTTTGGAGATGTTTTCAGACAACTGGCGCAGGATAAGTACGCCGGCTGGCTGTCTTTAGAGACTCACTACAGATTGCAGTCGGCAATAACCGATGATCTGCTCTCTCGGCCCAAAGGTAGCGCTTTCTCTCACGGCGGAGAGGAAGCATCCATTGAGAGTCTTGAGAGCTGGTCTCAGATTATGACAGAGGAGGGTCTGCTCTAATGAAATTCGCCCTGTGTAACGAGCTCTTCGATGATAGGCCTCTGGAGGAGGCGATTCATCACATAGCAGACCTGGGTTACGATGGTATCGAGATAGCTCCGTACACGATCTCCAAGTCTGTACTGGACGTTTCCGCTTCACAGCGAGAGTCCATTCGTAGATCCGTGGAGGATGCAGGATTAGAAATGGTAGGCCTGCACTGGCTCCTGGTTACTCCGGAAGGCCTTCACATTAATCACACTTGCGCGCATATTCGACGAAAGACCATAGACTACCTGAATGCCCTTGTGCATTTCTGTGCAGATCTGGGCGGCACTGTCATGATACTGGGTTCGCCAAGGCAGCGGGATATCGCCTCGGACATCCCCAGTAGTCAAGCTGAGGCTTATTTCATTGAAGCCCTCCGCGAAATCGGTGAAGTAGCGAAGATACGAGATGTGGTAGTATGCCTTGAGCCTCTTCCGCCAGGCGAGACAAACTTCCTGAACACCGCGGATGAGACTATTCGGATGGTCAAAGCCATTGACCACCCGCATGTTCGTATGATGCTCGACGTCAAAAGCATGTGTTCAGAGGGGAAGCCTCTTCCTGACATTATTCGCATGAGCGCACCTTACGTAAGACACTTCCACGCAAATGACGTTAATCTTAAGGGCCCTGGCTTCGGGGACGTGGATTTTGTCCCGATCTTCAACGCTCTCCGTGACATTGAATACTCTGGATTCGTATCTGTAGAGGTTTTTGATTATTCGCCGGGCCGCTTGGAGTTAGCTGCCAAATCTATCGAATATATGAAAAAAGCCTTCCGGCAGTGACCTACTCTCCCACACCGTCACCGGTGCAGTACCATCGGCGCTGGAGGGCTTAACTTCTGTGTTCGGGATGGGAACAGGTGTTGCCCCTCCGCCATTACTACCGGAAAGCTTATATACACTTTTTACACCTTGAAAGCTGCATAGTATCGGGTATCTTGAGATTTTCTTAGAATAGGTCAAGCCCTCGACCTATTAGTACCGGCTGGCTGAAGATATCGCTATCCTTACACCGCCGGCCTATCCACCAGATAATCTCTCTGGGGTCTT
>MTKW01002291.1_pt2 | contig 45518 bp, 37 predicted proteins | sample 1042761 | NCBI WGS metagenome assembly MTKW01 (sample SAMN06205366, study PRJNA360243) | anaerobic digester metagenome | biome: Wastewater treatment plant; feature: Anaerobic digester sludge; material: sludge; isolation source: anaerobic digester fed with sludge from wastewater treatment plant ... | reverse complement strand
TCAGCAAGATATTCTACATGTGGCGTTTTGCCTGTTCCGCCCACAGTAATATTTCCAATTGAAACAACAGGAACATCGAACTCTTTGGACTTTAATATATCCCAGTCGTATAACAAATTACGGATGAAGACAATAATTCCATAAATCACTAAAAACGGATAAAGAAAAATTTTCAACATGCAGTTTTTTTATAGGCAAAGTTACTGACTGATGATTTTTATAAGTTTCCCTTTGGGCAATCGTTGATTGAGCTCAATATTGTTCAGCAAAGCCAGCTCGTTCATCTGCCCCTGAGACACACCAAAGCTGCGCAGAGCATCTGCCATGGTAGAAGCTTGCTGAACCTGCACAACTTTTATTCGTTTGGGCTGGACATTCAGCCTGGAAGCTTCGGTTAGTCGATTAAATCCTGCCATGGTGGATTCAAACAAACGGGCATAGGAATTAAATTCCGCTCCGGTGCTTACCCCATGAAATACATAGACCCTTCCATCGTATTCAATGAAATAGGACATTACCCGTATTGTCTGTTGTTGCCCGGTTTGCTGATTTTGAGATACCTGCTCGGAAACAGTAGCTACGGCAGGCATACCGTTCACAGTAGTGTGCTTCGATTCAAGATGGGTGAGATTCAACTCCTGCAGGGCAACCNNGGCAGGCACGGGAAATCTGAATTTCAATTCAGGATGATAAAATATGCTCCCGTCCACAAACCCCTGGCGCGGATCTTCGCCATACACAATTCCGTCAATCCGTCTCAGATAACCGTCTTCATTTACAAGCCATTCCGTATTTCCCAATTTTTCTTTCCACTCTGCCGATTGCCGGGTTACTGAAACCTGGCGGTCTTCGGGATTGGGGTGTGTGGAAAGAAATGTGGGAATACCTCCATGGTCACTGCTCATGCTCATTTTTTCCAGAACATTAAAAAAGTCAGCTATTTTTTGTGCGTCATATCCGATTCGTGAAGTGTATTCCACGCCAAGGCGGTCAGCCTCCCGTTCATTGTCGCGGCTGAATTTCAAAAACAAAAGCTCCATTCCCTGCATGGCAAAATTTGCAAAATGTCGAAAATCTTCAGAAGCAATCATGCCACCAATCAAAAGCAACTGCCCCAACTGCTGTTTGCTTTGCTGAACAACTGTGTGGCGGGCTGTTATATGCCCCATTTCGTGCCCTAAAACTCCCATCAGCTCTGCTTCACTGCTGAATTGTGCTAAAATGCCGCGGGTCAGATAAATATATCCGCCGGGAACTGCAAAAGCATTTACAACCGGTGAGTCCAAAATCCGGAAATAATACTGAAGGTTGGGGCGGTGTGAAAGTTTACCCATTTCGTCTCCTTTGGATTTAATGAATGAAAGAAGCAGATCATTCTGATAGAGCCCAAATGTAGCAATTACCTGTGGATCATAGCTTCTGCCCATTTCAATTTCCTGAGCTTCAGAAAATAAAGTCAGCTGCCGTTTCCCGGTAACCGGATTCACTGCACAGGAGGGAATGAGTAAAATCACAGCAATTATCAGGGAAATCCTGGTAAATAATTTTGATGTGTTCATTATCCGGAATATTATATTAAGAGTAGATTTTAAAATTAACAGTTAAATATCGGAATTTATTTTTCACAAACGAAAGGAAATTCCTGAAATATACACTTTATGTAATTTTATTCATTNNAAAAAAAGCCGGGCAACAGCCCGGCGTCTATGTATCTAAGGTTATGTGTTGTATTAAAACAACTTTCTTATTCCCACTACTTCTTTAACTTCTTTCAGCGTTTTGGATGCCGATTCGCGTGCTTTTTCAGCACCTAATTTTGCAACCCGTGCAAGATACGCATCATTTTCCAGAATATCAATAATTCTTTCCCGGATTGGAGCCGTATAGGAAATGATGTCGTCTGCCAATTGCTTTTTCATGTCGCCGTAGCGAATTGTACAATTGTTATATTGATCATTAAAAAATGCAACCGTTGAAGGTTCGGAAACAATCTCCATCAGGGTGAACAGATTTTGAATCGCTTCCGGTTTTTCCTGATTCATCTCTGTTGGGCCCGAATCTGTTACTGCACGCATCACTTTTTTACGTATCGATTCTGGCTCTTCAAAAAGATTAATGGCATTTCCTTCCGATTTGCCCATCTTGCCGCTGCCATCAAGTCCGGGAACTTTCATCATGTCTTTTCCGTCGAAAGTGTAGGGTTTTGGCGTTGGAAACACTCTCTTTTTGTACATCCGGTTGAATCTTCGGGTAAATTTCCGCGCCATTTCCAGATTCTGCTCCTGGTCTTTTCCAACGGGCACATAGTTGGCTTTATGGATAATTATATCGGAAGCCATCAGTACGGGATAGGTCAAAAGACCTGCATTCACATTGTCGGGTTGCTGGCGCGCTTTTTCCTTAAAGGAGGTGGTGCGTTCCAGTTCGCCCAGATAGGCGTTCATATTCATAATGATGTAGAGTTCCGTTACTTCAGGCACATCACTCTGAATGTATATGGTTGCTTTTTCAGGGTCAATACCGCAGGCTAAATACTCTGCAAGCACCTGTTTCACCCCGGCTTGAAGATTCTCAGGGGTGGGGTGAGTGGTTAGCGAATGAAGGTCGGCAATGAAGAAAAAGCAGTTAAAATCCTCCTGCATTCTTACAAAATTGCGCACCACTCCAAAATAATTCCCCAGGTGCAAATAACCTGTTGGGCGTATTCCGCTGAGAACTGTCAGTTTTTTTGTCATTTCAAACGAATCAGAATTTTAAAACTACAAATTTACATAAAAAATTTAACCGCTTAATATTTCAATACCGATTGCGTTTCCATATCCTTTATTTTTAAATTTGGTTCTTTGTTAACAAGAATTCGCAGGNNATTATGAGAAAAGTTATTAGTGAGGGATTGAGAGTCCCAATAAAGATGTGGCTGGATGACATTGATGAGAATGCACTTTTGCAGGCTAAAAACCTTGCCAATCTTCCTTTTGTTTTCAAACATGTTGCTTTAATGCCCGACTCTCATATGGGATTTGGAATGCCCATTGGCGGAGTTATTGCCACGAGGGATGTTATTATTCCCAATGCGGTGGGAGTTGATATTGGCTGTGGCATGTGTGCGACGAAAACATCATTAAATGAGATAGATACGAATGTGCTAAAGAAAATCATGTCGGGAGTCCGGCAGCTGGTTCCGCTGGGTTTCAAGCACCACAAGGAAGCTCAGGATGAGAGTCTGATGCCTTCCATTGAACATGTTCCGGAAAATGGAATCGTTAGGCAGGAATTTGAATCGGCAACAAGACAGATTGGTACTTTGGGTGGCGGCAACCATTTCATTGAAATACAGAAAGGTTCCGATAATCATATCTGGATAATGGTTCATTCCGGAAGCCGGAATATCGGATTGAAGGTGGCGGAACATTACAATAAGCTGGCAATAACACTGAATCAGAAATGGTACTCTTGTGTAGAAAGAAAGCTGGATTTGGCATTTCTGCCTCTTGAGACACAGGAGGGGCAGGATTATTTATTAGAAATGCAGTACTGTATTGATTTTGCCTTCGCCAGCAGGATGCTCATGATGGAGCGCATCAAATCCGTATTCGCTGATATTTTTGGCGATAGTTTCTATACGACTGATTTTATAAACATTGCTCACAATTATGCACGCAAAGAGAACCATTTTGGGTCCAATGTCATTGTTCACCGAAAGGGAGCAACAAGTGCGCGCAAAGGAGAGGCAGGTATAATTCCCGGTTCCCAGGGAACTAAAAGTTATATTGTGCGCGGAAAAGGGAATGTGGAAAGTTTCCAAAGCTGTTCTCATGGTGCAGGCCGTGTTATGGGACGCAGACAAGCGATGCGCGAATTGACTTTGGAAGATGAGATTAAAAAACTCGATAAAAAAGGAATTGTTCATGCTATCCGGGGTGCACGGGATCTGGATGAAGCTCCCAGTGCATATAAAAATATCCAGGAGGTAATGAGAAATCAGGAAGATCTGGTGGAAATAGTGGTAGAACTCTCTCCGCTGGCAGTGATCAAAGGTTAGGGGAGGTGGGGGTAAGCTGTGATTAGGTGGAGATTAAGTTGTGATTAGGTTGATATTAAGTTGTGATTAGGTGGAGATTGANNTTTTTTTTGTTCTTCCCGGTTTTAATTCAATCGTATTTACTTTTTGAATAAGACTTTTAATGTTTTCATTGCAATAAACATTTTTTCACTATCCGGTAACTTTATAAAGTCATATGGAACACACTGCCGCCTGACGCAAAACCGCTTCGCTAACAGACACTAATTTTTTTCATTTTGCTTGTATCGGTGTCCAATACTTTTCAATTTGCCAGAAATGCGTAAAACCTCATTGAATAACTCAAGCAGATATATTATCGCAAACCGCAAGATAATGATAGTGTAAATGTTAAAAAACTTTTAATGTTTAAAATATAAGGATAATTAATCAAGTTCAATGCTAACTTTGTAGTCAGAACTTTTACTTTGTGAAATTGTTCTATAATACTGTAAGTTAATAAGGAAGATATGATGAGTAATATAAAATATACCATTCCTGCCCTTTTTCAGGAAACATTAAAAAAGTTTGCCGACAACACATCGCTTGTTTATGCGGGCGAATCCAATTACACCTATCGCCAAATGGGCGAAGATGTTATGAGGATTGCTGCGTTGCTCAAAAGTCTTGGTATTCAAAAAGGAGATAAAGTAGCTTTGTTAGGTGTCAATATGCCCGCGTGGGGAACCGCATTTTTTGCCATTTCCTGGGTTGGAGCCACTGTTGTTCCAATCTTGCCCGATTTTCATCCCAACGAGGTGAAATCAATTATTGAGCACTCGGAATCCANNAGGCGAGCTGCATAACCTGAAAAGTTCCCTTTCCGATTCTGTTATCGAGTCTGTTCCGGAGGATGTTGCTGAAGAGGATCTTGCATCCATTATTTACACATCAGGCACTACAGGCAATTCAAAAGGGGTGATGCTGACGCATAAAAACCTGTCGTGGACAACGGAAAAGAGCTACACGCTACAAACTATTGATACCGAAGATCGTTTTCTTTCCGTATTGCCGCTTTCCCATACTTTCGAGAACACACTTGGATTTTTGTTCCCTGTTAAGTTTGGTGCTTCCGTTCATTATCTGCGCAAACCGCCAACTGCGCTTGTTCTCATGCCTGCGCTGCAAGTAGTAAAGCCTACCATTATGCTGATTGTTCCGCTTATCATTGAAAAGGTGTTTAGATCTAAAATTTATCCAAAATTTCAAAAGAGTGCTATAACCCGCTCACTCTATGCTTTTGCTCCCACCCGAAAATTATTGCACCGGGTTGCTGCACGAAAACTTTATGAAACCTTTGGAGGGAAGCTGAGATTTTTCGGAATCGGGGGAGCAAAGCTGGATACCACTGTTGAACGGTTTTTAAATGAAGGAAAGTTCCCCTATGCAATTGGCTACGGTCTGACTGAAACTTCTCCGCTGCTTGCCGGCGCTGTGGGAAAAAATGTCCGTATTGGGTCAACCGGCATTGCCATGGATGGCGTTCAGCTCAGATTAGGCGATGCAAACATGGAAACCGGCGAAGGTGAGATTCAGGCAAAAGGAGAAAATGTAATGAAAGGTTATTACAAAGCACCCGAACTCACAAGCGAAGTGTTTACCGAAGACGGATGGTTCAAAACCGGAGATAAGGGGTGGTACGACAAAGATAACTTCCTCTATATCAAAGGGCGTATCAAAACAATGATTATCGGGGCAAGCGGTGAAAATATTTATCCCGAAGAAATTGAAACAATCATCAACAAAATGCGCTTTGTGCTTGAATCGCTTGTGCTGGAGAAAAAAGGAAAACTGGTGGCTATGGTACACCTTAATATGGATGAGGTGGAACACTATTTTAAGCAGCTCAAAGCAGATACCTATCAATACATGCAGGATTTATCCGACGATATTTTAAAGGAGATTCATCAGAAAGTCAATGCTGAGCTGAATAAATTCTCCAGATTGCAGTATGTGGTTCTGCAACCCATACCCTTCGAGAAAACACCTACCAAGAAAATCAAGCGATTCTTATACGCTTAGCACCTATCGGGTTAAAAAAGGGAGGGTTCAGTAAGGGCTTTCCCTTTTTTATTTTCAGGTGAGCAGAATTTGTTAATTTTGCAGTGTTTAATAACCGGAATAACAGATGGTGGCAGAATCAAGATATAATTTCAGAGGTGTTTCAGCATCAAAAGACGATGTGCACAATGCCATTAAAAATATTGACAAGGGGCTATTCCCTAAAGCTTTTTGTAAAATTGTTCCCGATATTTTAGGCGGCAACCCCGACTGGTGCAACATCATGCATGCCGACGGGGCAGGCACCAAATCATCGCTGGCTTATGTTTACTGGAAAGAAACGGGCGATTTGTCGGTGTGGAAAGGAATTGCACAGGATGCGCTGATTATGAATATTGACGACCTGCTTTGTGTGGGCGCCACCGAAAATATACTTGTTTCGTCAACCATTGGCAGAAATAAAAATAAAATTCCCGGGGAAGTGATTGCCGCAATCATCAACGGAACCGAAGAGCTCTTGGAAAAACTGCGTGAGCTGGGCATCAGTGCATGGTCAACCGGTGGAGAAACTGCCGATGTGGGCGATTTAGTCAGAACAATTATCGTGGACTCAACCGTAACCTGCCGGATGAAGCGCGAAGATGTCATTTCTGCCGGAAATATTTCTACCGGCGATGTGATTGTTGGTTTGTCATCTTCAGGACAGGCAGCCTATGAAGAGGAATATAACGGCGGCATGGGAAGCAATGGACTAACCTCGGCACGCCACGATGTTTTTGCAAAGTATCTGTCCGAAAAATATCCTGAAAGCTTCGATTCTGAAATCCCTGAGAACCTGGTTTATTCCGGTCAGCTGAAACTGACTGAGCAAATTGACGGACTGGGAATTGATGCAGGTAAACTTGTGCTTTCGCCCACCCGCACTTATGCACCGGTCATAAAAAAAGTACTGGAAAACTTCAGAAAATACATTTCGGGAATGATCCACTGTTCGGGAGGTGCACAAACCAAAGTGCTGCACTTTGTTGAAAACGTTCATGTTGTTAAAAACAACATGTTCTCTATACCCCCCTTGTTCCGGATTATCAGGGAGCAATCGGGAACAAGCTGGCAGGAAATGTACAAGGTTTTTAACATGGGACACCGGTTTGAAATTTATACAAACCAAAGTGTGGTAGATGAGATTATTGCCATTTCAAAATCGTTTAATATTGATGCACAAATAATTGGAAATGTTGAACCTTATGAAGGGGAAAAGCTGACCATCAGTTCCGAAACCGGAACTTATATCTATTAACCTGTTAACACACATAAAAGAGGAGGAAAAAGAATGACAGAATACACATTATTAGAAAAATATGAACCCATCAGGCACCGGTTTGAGGAGGTGCAGCAGCAAATTACCGATCCGGCAGTGATTGGCGACATGAAGCGCTATGTTAAGCTGAATCAGGAGTACAAAAGTCTTGAAAAATTAGAGCATGCTTTCAGGGAATACAAAGGTCTTGTTGAAAATATTCAGACAGGCAGGGAGATGCTGGCGGAGGAGAGTGACGAAGAGTTGCGCGAAATGATTTGGGAAGAAATTGAACAGGCTGAAGAAAAAATTCCCGGGAAAGAGCAGGAAATTAAAATGTTGCTTGTGCCTGCCGACCCGGAAGACAACAAGAATGCAATTCTTGAGATTCGTGCAGGAACCGGCGGCGATGAGGCAAGTATTTTTGCCGGCGACCTTTTTCGGATGTATTCCAGATTTTGTGAAAGAAAAGGGTGGCGGCTGGAAGTTACCAATGTCAATGAGGGAACCTCGGGCGGATATAAGGAAATTGTTGCCAATGTTACGGGCGACGGCGTATATGGAATTTTGAAGTATGAATCGGGCGTGCACCGCGTCCAGCGCGTGCCTCAGACTGAAACGCAGGGACGGGTGCACACCTCGGCAGCAACGGTTGCCGTTTTGCCCGAAGCGGAAGAGTTTGATGTGGAACTGAAAGAGTCAGACATCAAAAAAGACACCTACTGCTCCTCTGGCCCCGGCGGACAGTCGGTCAATACTACCTATTCGGCAATTCGGCTGACACACATTCCGACTGGAATTGTGGTAACCTGTCAGGATGAAAAATCACAGATTAAAAACCTGGCAAAGGCGATGAATGAACTTCGCACCCGGATATACAACATGGAGCACCAAAAGTATATCGATGAAATTGCCTCAAAACGCAAAACAATGGTTTCCACCGGAGACCGCTCGGCAAAAATCCGTACCTACAACTGGCCGCAGGGACGCGTTACAGACCACCGAATAAATTTGACTCTATACAACCTTCAGTCAGTCATTAATGGTGAGATTGACGAGTTTATCGAAAAACTGATGATTGAGGAAAATGCGCAAAAACTCAAAGCAGCAGAGATTTAAAAGCTCCCTGAAAGCAATGCATAATTGTTTTTTATTAAAACTTTATCCATGAACAAGAACGAACTTTTCCAATCCATAAAAGAAAAACGAAGTTTCCTTTGTGTGGGATTAGATACCGATATTGTGAAAATACCTGAGCATCTGAAAAATCTGCCCGATCCGCTGTTTTTCTTCAATAAGGAGATCATTGACGCTACTGCCGCATACAGTGTGGCGTATAAGCCCAATCTTGCATTTTATGAAAGCATGGGGCCGCAGGGCTGGATGAGTTTAGAGAAAACGGTGCAGTATATTCGTGAAAATTATCCCGGAATTTTTCTGATTGCCGACGCCAAGCGCGGGGATATCGGGAACACTTCCGGACTGTATGCCCGCGCATTTTTCGAAAGATTTGATTTTGATGCCGTAACAGTTGCGCCTTACATGGGTGAAGACTCCGTAAAACCCTTCTTCGCCTATCCCGGGCGGTGGGTTATTTTATTGGCGCTCACCTCCAATAAAGGGGCTTACGATTTTCAGTATATCAAAGATGAAAAAACCGGGGATCGCCTTTTTGAAAGTGTGTTGAAAACCGCACAAAACTGGGGCTCCCCGGATAATATGATGTTTGTGGCGGGCGCCACAAAAGCAGAGGAGCTAAAGGGAGTCCGAAAAATCGTACCCAATCATTTTCTGTTGGTTCCCGGAGTGGGAGCACAAGGCGGCAGCCTGCAGGAAGTGGCTCAAAACGCAATGAACAGCGAGTGTGGACTCCTGGTTAACTCTTCCCGCGCAATAATCTATGCTTCATTGAATAGGGATTTTGCCCATAAAGCCGGAGAAGCCGCCAAAGAGATTCAGCAGGAGATGGAGCAGTTGCTAAGCGATGGTTTATTGGGTTAGAATATTTGGTTCTGCCCCGATTTAAAGGAGAAGCCGGATTAGCAAAAGAAAAAGCTCCGGGATAATCTCTTTCAGATATTTACCGAAGCTTTTCTGTACCCGGAGGGGGACTTGAACCCCCACGGCCTTAAAAGGGCCATTGGATTTTAAGTCCAACGTGTCTACCATTCCACCACCCGGGCATCCATAAATAAAAAAAGAGTGAAAATCGGAACATCCCGAAACTTTACCGGGATGTTTAAATTGTTCCGTTTCTCTCTTGCTGAGCGAGAAACGGGACTCGAACCCGCGACCCCGACCTTGGCAAGGTCGTGCTCTACCAACTGAGCTATTCTCGCAATTTATTGTTCTACGCTAACAGTACTATTTTCCTGCCGGAATCATCAATGATGGGATAATTTCATCAGGTTTCAAAATGAACTCTACTTTTAAGCGCTGCAAATATATTGCTAATTTTTTGTTATCACAAAATATTTAAAGAAAATCAGGTCGCAAATCACCATAGTTCTCAACAATTTCATCAAGGATTGTAGTTACATCATCATATGTTTCCGCACGTAAAAGCCTGATTTTAATTTCGCGGAAGTTTGGTATTCCCGGAAAATATTTGGCAAGGTGGCGGCGCATCATCAGAATAGCCGCACGTTCATTGTCTTTCCAGTCAAGATTAAGTTGCAGTTGCTCTCTAACATTTACAACAACTTCCTCAATGGTTGGCGAAGGGAGGATTTCCCCGGTGCTTAAGTAATGTTTTATCTCTTTGAAAATCCATGGTCTGCCAATGGCTCCCCGCCCAATCATAAGCGCATCAACTCCGGATTGATTCAAAAATCTTTTCGCTTTTTCGCCACTGGTAACATCTCCGTTCCCGATGATGGGGATTTTAATCTGAGGATTATTTTTCACTTCGGCAATTTTTGTCCAGTCGGCTTCGCCAACCGACATTTGTTCCCGCGTGCGTCCGTGTATTGCCAGTGCGGCAATTCCTGCATCCTGAAGTCTAAGGGCAGCTTCCATGATGGGTTTGTTGTTTTCATCCCACCCTAAACGAGTTTTAGCGGTTACGGGCAATTTTACCGCTTTCACAATTTCGGAGGCAATTTTCTGCATGAGTGGCAGGTTGCGCAACATGCCGGCTCCGGCACCATGCCTGACAATCTTTTTTACAGGGCAGCCAAAGTTAATGTCGATAAAATCGGGCTGAAATTCTTCAATTATTTTTGCCGCATTAACCATTGAGTGGAGATTGTGCCCGTAGAGCTGTATGGCTACCGGACGGTCAAAATCGTAAAGCTCCATCTTTTGTTTTGTCTTTTTCACATCGCGCACAAGAGCTTCCGAAGAGATAAACTCGGTGTACATCACATCAGCGCCATATTTCTTGCACATCCACCTGAAAGATTTATAGGTAACGTCTTCCATTGGTGCAAGAAAAAGAGGTATCCCTTCCAATGTAAGGCTTCCGATTTTCATTTTAAAATGCAGGTGTGTTTTGAGATTTAATAATTAATTCGATTATCAATGATTGAACTTTGAGTAGGTTACCACCAGCTTGATTCCGGAACTGCTTTTGCTTCCTTTCAGAACAACCCTGTTGGCTTCGCTGTTTTTCGCCATTGGGGATAAATAGAATCCCAAATCATCAAAGGATTCCACTTTAATAATCTCCTGCAGATGCTGGGTAATATTAAAACGATACGTATAATCGGAGCGAAGGTATCCTCCATAGTACATTGAACTGAAAAAATAATCCTTTGGCAGAAATTCTTTTCCGGTTTTATCAATAGCTGTTAAAAGAAGCTGAGATGGAGGACTGAATGTACGAAAGTCAGAAGCAATAGTATCTATCTGGAAAATCAGTTCAGCCTTGTTGACAGCAATGTTTAAAGAGTCTTTCCATGTTGACAAGCCGTCAATGAACACTTTTGATCTTAAGCCACCGGTAGCCTGCACGTAAATCAGTGTATCTTCCACGCTCTCCTGGTTGAGAGCATCATAAAATGGTGTGCCGGAGTAATCGTGTTCGATGGAGTTGATACGGGCGCTAAAGGAAGTGATTGCAAAGGCGTGATACATGGTATCCGGCTTTTCTTTTGCCTTGTTTTCGTCATTGTTGAAATAGATTGCCAGTGCAGAGCCGGGCGATCTGCTGCTGAAAACCGCTTCCTGGGTAAGAATTGCCCCGCCGGGCTCAGACTGCTCTTCGGTTTCAATATATAATCCTTTGAAGAACTCCAGAAAAACTTCATTGTTTACCAAAAGCATGGAGTCTGCATTTACAAATTTTTGTCCCAGTGAAACATCTAAAGGAATTACTATAGACTGAAACAAAGTATCTTTCTTTTCAGAGAGTTTCAGTTTTGGCGTATATTCAATCTCTCCAAGCAACTGGGATGAAGCCATTGATTTTAGATTTATATCCTGATAATAAGGATAGGCTACCGACTCGCCTTTTGCATTGGTAGAGTCTGCATAAATTGATTTCGTCAATTCATAAACCCTGAATTTTTGAGGTGTCAATGTGTCTCCATAGAGCTTCTTATAGCTCAGATAAAGTTTAACCGAGTCAACAATCGGATTTGTGCCAAACCTTGGGTATCCCTGCAACCTGAATTGTGCAGCGAAATTAATAGTTGTTTTTCCGAACACCGGATCGTAGATGCTCCCTAACAAATTTTTACTCGCCTGATCTGTCCGAATCGGCCCCTCTGTGAAGGTGTAAGCAGAAATACTGCTATTGTCCACAAAGCTTTTGACTTCAATTAAATCGGTTGAAGGGAGCAGTTCCATTCCCAGATCACTGGGATCGTTGCATGAAAGAGTTAAAGCAAAAAGTGCTAATATCCATGCAGTTATATGATTTTTAACAGTTGTTTTAAATTTCACGGAAATGTTGTTTTTAAATAGTTATTCCCAGATTGAACAAATAAAACCACAAACCTATAAAAAATCAACGAGTGAGTTATGAAAATGACAAATATTTTGACTATTTAATAACTACCAAATCGTTTGGTAAAATTCATCATAAGTATCAACAAAGTCATCTATTGGCTGAGGACCCAGAAATGGTTTATCAACAGTTTGGATATATTCTTCAAGTTCGCTATTTATATTTTTCGCTCCCTGGATGATAGCATCTGAATAATCAATTGCCATTTTGCTCAGGTTAATATAATCCGGATTCTCAAGATTGACTACATGTTCCGGCAGCATTCCGTCTAAGAGAACTTTATTCTTCAATTCGGGATTAAGTGGTTTTTTAAACTTGTCGTTATAAACTGAATAAATAACCTTAGACTGAACAAACAGCGGATTATTGTAATAATATTTCTTTATGAACAGCGGAACCAAAGCAGTCATCCAGCCATGGCAATGGATTATATCCGGCGCCCAGCGAAGTTTGATAACTGTTTCAAGCACACCGCGTGCAAAGAAAAGAATTCGTTCATCATTGTCGGGAAACTCTTCCCCCTTGGAATTGGCAAAAACATGTTTCCGGTGAAAATAGTCCTCGTTGTCAATAAAATAGACCTGCATGCGGGCAGTCTGAATAGAGGCTACTTTAATAATCAACGGATGGTCAGTATCATTAATAACCAGATTCATTCCGGAGAGCCTGATAACTTCATGCAATTGGTTGCGTCTCTCGTTAACGCTGCCGTAACGTGGCATAAACGTACGAATTTCTCTCCCTTTTTCCTGAACTCCCTGTGGTAAATACCGGGAAATCTCAGACATTTCTGTTTCGGGCAAATAAGGTGTAATCTCTTGTGAAATATAAAGAATTTTTTTCTTTTCCATGAACTATATGTGCGGTTTTTTTAATTAGTTACAAAGATAATGAAAAAATCTCAGATATTCAATTTAAGTCATTCTCATTGTGTTAGGGAATTGTGGCAGCTCATTGAAAAAATAGACAATAATCGGGAAAAACTTATTTACTTTGCAGCGTCAATGAATAAAGTGAAGCTGTTAAAAACCATACAAGAACTCCGTTCCTTGCTCGATAGCCAGCATAATGGCGGAAGTGTAGGCTTTGTTCCCACAATGGGGGCTCTGCACCGCGGACATTTGTCGCTGGTGGAAGCTGCTGCCCGTGAAAACCCGTTAGTGGTAGTAAGCATATTTGTAAATCCCACACAGTTTAACAATCCTGATGATCTGAAACGTTATCCGCGAAATCTGAAATCAGATTTACAACTGCTGGAATCCGCCGGAGCCAATATTGTTTTTGCTCCGGAGGTGGAAGAAATTTATCCCGAACCTGACACCAGAAAATTTGATTTTGGTGCTTTGGTGCAGATGATGGAAGGGAAGTACCGTCCCGGGCATTTCAACGGTGTAGCCCAGGTGGTGAGTAAATTGTTTGAGATTGTTAAACCCGATAAAGCCTATTTTGGGCTGAAGGATTTTCAGCAGCTTGCCGTCATTAACAAAATGGTGAAAATGTTGGGAATACCTGTGGAAATTGTGCCCTGCCCGATTGTTCGAGAGGAGAGCGGACTTGCCATGAGCTCAAGAAATGAACTGCTCACCTCAGAGGAGCGAAAAAATGCAGCAATGATTTATCATACGCTACGACGTGCCAGTGAGCTTTCCGGAGAAAAAACAGTGGGTGAAACTGAAAGCTGGGTGATTAAAACAGTCAACAAAAACCCGTTTCTAAATGTTGAGTATTTTGAAATTGTTGATTTTGAAACGCTTCAGCCTGTGCAATCATGGAACCACAAAGGGAGAAAGATTGGGTGCATTGCGGTTTATTGCGGTAATGTCCGTCTTATTGACAATTTGGAATGGAATTGAAAATTTAGTTATGTATATCGAAGTTTGTAAATCGAAAATTCACAAAGTCACCGTGACTGATGCCAACCTGCACTATGTGGGCAGCATCACCATTGATGAGGATTTGATGGATGCCGCCAATATCATTGAAAATGAAAAGGTGCAGGTAGTGAATATCAATAACGGGGAGCGTCTGGAGACTTATGTCATCAAAGGAGAGCGCGGCTCGGGAACTGTCTGCATGAACGGAGCGGCAGCTCGGAAGGCTGCTGTGGGTGATCTGGTCATCATTATCTCCTATGCCATGATGGAATTTGAAGAGGCGAAAACTTTTAAGCCTTCCATCATCTTTCCTGAAGCAGAAACCAATCGTCTGGTGTAAAGTTTAGACAAACTTTTCCCTTTTCTGCAAATTATAGAGCCCGTAAAGAATGAAAACCACAATGCCGGAACTCAGAAAAATCCGATTTTTGGTTATCAGTCCCTGCCAGATGATTTCATTGAAATTACTGGGTATCTGGAAAGGATTAATAAAAACATTCCATTGAGTTCGGCTCACCGCATCCTGCAAAATAATCAGCGCTACCCCAATAAGCACCATAACAACTGCCGTCCCGTTTCCGTTTTTGATAATAGTTGAAAACATAAAAGCCATGGAACCCATGAATACGATAGGATACATCAGCTGATACGACATTTCCAGGATATCAATCCGGTAAAGCAACAGGGAAGCGGCGCCTGAGAACAGAATCACAATCAGAAAAATAAGCACATAAATCAACATAAGCCTTGCCAGCCACACTTTGTAGCGGTAGTTGGGAATTCCGAACAGAATTTCTAACATCCGTGAGTCGTCGTCGTTTTGAATGCCAAAGACCGACGGGTAAAAAATGATGAGAATTCCGGGGAAAACCATCAGGTTATACACCGTTCCGTCTGTCAGCGGTTGCCCGGTGCGTACGGTTTGAATGGCAAATGCAAGAAAAACTGCAAATGCCGCCAGAAGAAACCAGATAAATCTGCCGGCAAAAATAATCTTCAGGTTGTATCCGATCATTCTCACCGTATTTCTAAAACTGTTAGCGATATTGAATTTTTGTTTCATTTCAGGTGCTTTTTGTAAAATCTTTCAACAGACAGAGGTATGCGTCCTCCAGATTAGGCGAAACAGCTATGGCATCACCGGACGGCTTTTGTTCTGAAAGCAGTCTGATTTTGATGGAGTCCCCATCACGCATGTGATGAATAATCAGTTGTTTGTTTGCAAAATCATCAAACTCTTTTGCCGGGATGGTCATTTGCCAGACAAACCCGTCTCCCATGCGCACCATGTCATTCGGAGTGCCAAAGTATTTTAAATCGCCACGGTTGATGACAGCCACCTGGTTGCATGAACTGGAAATATCCTCAATAATGTGAGTGGAGAAAATAACAACCCGCTCGCGGCTCAGCTCCACAAGCAGATTCCTGAAACGGATACGCTCGCGCGGATCGAGGCCAGCCGTAGGCTCATCCACTATCAGAATCCGCGGTAAATTTAGCAGAATCTGTGCAATTCCGATGCGCTGCTTCATACCCCCGGAGAAAGAGCCAATTTTATCGTCTTTGCGTTCATACATGCCAACACTTTTCAGCACATATTCAATGCGCTCTGTTCGTGTTTTAATATCTTTTATTCCTTTCAAAATTCCCTGATAATCAAGAAATTCCCATGCCGACATGTTTTCGTATGTTCCAAAAGCCTGCGGCAGATAACCAATCAATCCCTGCAGCTCTTCCCGGTGTTTCTGGGTATCCAGACCATTAATCCATATTTTCCCATAGCTCTGCTCAAGTATTCCACATATAATCCGCATCATTGTTGATTTTCCGGCACCATTAGGGCCGAGCAGGCCAAACATTCCGGTTTTAATTTCAAGGGAAACTCCATTCAGTGCGCGGAAAGGCACTTTGCGTTTTCCGATAACGGGAATCTGGCGAACAGTGGTGAAGTACCAGCGGCGCAAATTGCCAAAACGCCCTTCAATACGGGCAATATTCAGTTTTTTGTTGTGAATATAGTTGCCCGTGCTGTGGATAATCAGCAATAAAAACCAAAGAATTCCAACAAAAATAACCATGCCGGTATTTTCCCATCTTTTGAAGAAAATGAATTGAAAGACCAAAGGAGAAGCCCAGTAAATAAGGCGTTTGATTATCAGCTCAGCTTTAAGATATGACGGATTTGATGTTGTCTCGTATCTGTTTTTTAAAATCTGGGAGAGGGGAGCGAAAAGTACAAAAAGGAAAAAATAGAGCACCAGAGAGGTGACCAGCATCCATGTGTTGCTTGTCAGATAGAAAAAGGTGAAATAAATCAGAAATCCAAATAATGGAATTTGCCAGATGATGTCGTTAAAATCGCGAAGCTTTTTATAATCCTTTACTAATCCGGCACGTTTCCTGATTTTGATTCCGCCTTTCCACTCACGGACAAAACGACTATCGCGGTCATAAATTTTCACCAGTTTTTGCACCACAATGCGGATNNGAGCATAAAAGTGAGCAGTTGCCAGATGAAGGAATCAATTTTCAGGAAAATAAATATTCCGGCTGTAACGAAAGCAACCAGTTGCAGAATCTTTAAACCCCAGTGCAGCGATTTCAGCCAGTTTATAGCATTCTCCATACCAAAATAGAGGGTTGGCACAAAAACGAGCGTCAGCAATGTGCTCACTGAAAGGCCGCCAATTACAGTTATGGCAAATGGTGCGCCGATAGCGCCCACATATTCTGACTGTCCCATTGCCAGCGGCATCATGGCAACAATGGTTGTGATGGCTGTAATCAGAATCGGGCGCACACGCGACAGACCCGCAGTGATTAAAGCCCGTGATTTCCGGTCGCCTCTTTTTGTTAAAATATTGGTGTAGTCAATCAGTATGATTCCATTATTAACCACCACGCCCAGCAGAATTAGGAAGCCGGTCAGCGTGTTGGCATTGAAAAGATTGTTGCCGGTGAAAATCAATGCGATAAATGAGCCGATTGCAGCCAGAGGCACTGAGAACATTAGCACTATCGGAGTAGTCAGCGATTCGAAAACAGAAGCTAAAATCATCAGAATGAGGATAAATGCAGCTGCAATCAAAAAGTAGAATTCTGAAAACTGCTCCTCTTCATGAATCACTTCAATAGCAACGCCGGAAGGTATTTTGTAGGCTGCCACAATCTCATCGATTTCAAGCCTGTAGCCTTCCAGCAGGCTCTTGGACTGCTGCGCCTCGGGAACAAAACGGTAAAACAGTTCAATCTGCTTCTCCTGATTCACGCGGGTGATGCTTGCCATGCCGTCTGAATAGACCAGATCCGCAATGTCCTGTAATTCAAAAGTTGAACCCTGCCCTGCGCTCACAGGCATCCGTCTCAGGTCGTCAATATCTTTTTCCCGCCTTTCCTCATCATCAGATAATTTTTCCTTAATGATGATACCATACTCTTCAGTGCCCTGCTTGAAGTTTACCCCCGAGGTAAATTCCCGGGTAAAAGAGCCTAACTCATTTGCAATGCTGTTCAGGCTCAGTCCGAATTGCGTGAGTAACAGTTGATTGAAGTAGAGGTGCAATTCCGGGCGGTTACCCGATACGCTGACATTGGCGCTACGTATGGATTCAAGATTCCCGATATAGTATTGCAGGTCTTCGGCAACACCTTTCATCACATCAAAATCTTCTCCCTTGATTACAATGCGTTCACGGTTGGTTCCGATACCCAAGAAACGGCTGAAATTCTCCATGCCGCCACCTCTTCCTCCACTGCCAAACCGGGAACCGGATACAGGTGCGGTGAGTGAAATTTCTGCCTGAGCAATATTTTTGACCAGCCCTTCAACTTGCGACTTGATTTCAGCTATTGTCCGGTCTTTAATTTTTTTATAATCTTCCTGCATAATTACAGTAATAATCGCATCTTCTTCCTGAATATTTGAAATGATATCCTGCCTTTCTTCAACTTCCTCAAGCCGGCTTTCAATCTCGGCAACAACCAGATCTGTTGCATTCAGGGTAGAACCGACGGGCATGGTTACATAAATCGGGAAACGGTCTTCCTGAACTTCTTCCAGCTTGTTAACATTTATTGCCAACACGCTGAAAATGGTAATGAAGAATAGTGCGATTGCTCCCACAATGGTGGTTATCGGAGCGCGCATGCTGGCTTTGAGCAGCAAGATATAGATTTGAACTATACGGTTGTTGGTAGTAACTTTTTCATAAAAAATATTGTGGGATGTTGTGGTTTTCAGCAGTAGATGCGCCGCCATGGGAACCAGCAGCAAAGCAACAAACAGCGAAACGGTGAGAGTTGAAATGATGGAAACACCAACATGGTTTCCTAACAGTTTAATCATATATTCCGAAGAGAACAGGAAGGGAAGGAATACCGTAACGGTGGTGAGGGTGGCGGCAACAATTGAGCGCCACACTTCGGTTGTTCCCTGGATGACCGCCTGCTCCGGCGAAAAATGTTTGCCTGCCAGGCGGTATATATTCTCCAGCACCACCACACTGTTGTCGAGAAGCATTCCAATAGCCAGCACAAGGCCTACAAGAGTAAGGCTGTTGATGCTGACGTTAAAGGCATAGAACAGGTTGAATGCGGTGAACACCGAAACAGGAATTGCCAGTGCAATGATGGAGACAATGCGGAGATTTTTCAGGAAAATCCACAGTACAAAAATGGCTAACAACCCGCCAACAAGCGCCAGATTCATTATCTGGTCGATATTCTTCTTCATGGTTTCGGCAATGTTGGTCTGCACAACCATCTCCACATCTTTCGGCGCCAGTTTTTCATTGAGAACGGCAATCCGCTGCTGTACTTTCTCCGACAAACCTATGAGGTTTGTCTGTGAGTCACTCACAAGCATGATTGAAACGGCATCCAGACCATTTACCCTGCTGATGCTTTCTTCCTCCTTTACGCCAAAAAAGACTTTGGCAACATCTTTCAGATAAACGGGACCATCTGCAACAATAACATTTTCAATATCCGACACCTGAACATATTCGGCAGTGACATGCACAAAATACTGCATCTGGTTTTCATGCAGGTATCCGGCAAAAGTGCGGTTTGTAGAACCCGAAGCCACCGCATTTCTGATTTGTGATGGTGTAATCCCGAAAGCTTCGCAGGCAGCCTTGTCATAAGTAATCTCAATGGAGCGTTCCTGTCCGCCAAAAACAGAAACTGAAGCAACTCCGTCGATGTTTTCAAATTCCGCAGCAATATCCTGATCCACAATGTTCCGCAGCCTGTCTGTTCCGCCGCTGCCTCTCACCTGCAGCTCCATAAACTGATTGGAGAGCTGCTGAATGTTCACCCGGTTAACCGAAACCGTAAAATTATCGTCTAAATTGTCGGCTGCCTGGTTTATTTTTTCCTGAAGCTTCAGGAAAGTGTATTTAAAATTAACGTTCTGATTAAAATTTACCTGAATGGAAGCTGTCCGGCTGTTCAGCGAAGTTTCCATGCTTTCAATACCTTCCATAGTTCCAATCGCCCCTTCAATAGGGATGACCGCCTGATTTTCCATATAGGAGGGATCAACCTCAATGCGGGAATTGATCTGCACAAACAGCATGGGAAGTTCGGCATTGGGCATAAGTTCCACCGGCAGTTGTTTATAGGATATGTAACCGAGCAGGGTCAGCCCGGCAAACAACATGCTGATGAGAATTTTTCTGTTTATTATGAACTTCATGCTATTTTTCTGCTTTTGAAAACAAGGTAATTACCCTGTCAAAAATGTCATAAACACAGGGAATAACCACCAGGGTTAGAATTGTTGATGTAACTAATCCGCCAATGACTGCCAGCGCCATGGGCGAGCGCAGCGATGCATTTTCACCGAAACCGAAAGTTAAGGGAAGCAGAGCCAGAATGGTAGTGAGGCTGGTCATAAGAATCGGCCTTATTCTTTGCTGCCCTGCATAAATTATTGCCTCCTTGCGCTCCATTCCTTCACGGATAAGCTGGTTTATCCGGTCAACAAGGATGATGGAGTTGTTCACGGCAATTCCGGCAAGCATGATGATTCCGATGAGCGCCATCATATTCAGGGTATCCCCTAAAATGAAAAAGGTGAGGATGCTCCCAATCACCGCAAGCGGAATGGTAAGCAGAATGGTGAACGGATGAATCAGGGATTCAAACTGAGATGCCATCACCATGTAAACCAGAATAATCGAAAGGATTAGGGCAAAGCTCAGGCTGCTCATCGACTCCTGTCGTTTCTCCTCTTCACCGGTTACCATAATACGATAGTTTGCGGGCAGGTCAATTTCGGCTGTCTCCTGCCTGATTTTTGCAGACACCTTATCCAGCGCTACCCCTTTTTCAATCTGGGCAGTAACCTTACCGGTACGGTTCTGGTTTTTCCGGTGAATTTCCTTTGGTGAGTAGCCGAATGAAATATCGGCAATTTCGCTGAGCCTGAAGATTTGTCCGCCCGAATTAATGGTGAGGTTGTGTATTTCGTTAAGCCCCTTCTCCGGAACTTTTATGGTAATGTCACGCATGTCGCCAGCTTTTTCCAGCTGCCCTGCATTTTTTCCTTCCAGCTGGTCGCGGATTTGCGAAATGACCGTATTGATGTTAAGGTTATACATTCCTGCCCTTATACGGTCAATACGAACTTCCACCTCGGGTGCGCCCTCTTCGGTTGAAGTCTGCACATTGAGCAAACCGGGAATATCTGACATTTTTCCCTTGACCTGTGCCAGAATATCATCAATTTCGCTGAGCTCTTCACCTCTCACTTCCACCACAACGGGCGCTTCACCGGTGCCAAGGATGGATTTCAGCGTGCTCTGCTCTTCCTCAAAACTGACTTCGAGCCCGGGAATATTGCGGGTAAGATTTTCAATGTTGTTGATAACCTGATCGGCAGTTACCCCGGAATCGTCCTTCAGAACGACTTTAATCTGTGCTGTGTTTTCCCCCTGAAATACTGAAGAGGCATCCCCCAAAAGGCCGGTTGAAGGACCTGAGTGGGAATAGAGCTTGTCCAGGTCATCCCCAATATATTCAGTTAGAATGGATTCGATGGTTTTCACTGTTGCTTCCGTTCGTGAAAGAACAGTACCTTCCTGAAGTTTTAACTTCATGGTGAATTCCCTGCTGTCCGTTTTGGGCATGAATTCAGTGCCGATATAGGGAACAAGCATAAATGAGCCGATAACTGCTATGGTTGTCAAAAGGACAACAATCCATTTCAGTTTTAATGTTTTTTCCAGGAAGCGTCCGTATCCGCTAACATGAACAGAGTGTTTTTTAACAGGTGTTGTTTTGTTTTTGTAAAAGCGGTGATAGAGCGCCGGAATCACAAAAATGGCAACAAACAGCGATGACAGCAAAGAGAATGCAACCGTCCATGCCTGATCTTTGAACAGTTCTCCCGAAGCGCCGTGAATATAAACAATGGGCAGAAAAACAACAATGGTGGTCAGTGTGGATGCGCTGATTGCACCACCAACTTCTGCTGTCCCCTGAATGGCAGCATCTCTGGCGCTCATGCCATTTTCATGGTTTCTGAAAATACTTTCGAGCACCACAATCGCATTGTCAACAAGCATTCCGGCACCTAAAGCCAGCCCGCCCAAAGTCATGATGTTCAGGGTGAGGTTGTTGAAATACATCAGGTTGAATGTTGCAATGATGGAGATTGGGATGGCAATGCTCACAATAAGTGTAGTCCCGATTCGCCGTAGAAACAGGAACAGAACAAAAACAGCCAGAAGAATTCCGATGAGAGCTGTGTTTTTCACTTCACCAATGGCACTGCTGATGAATTTTCCCTGGTTGGAAACCTGATGGAGCGTATAGCCCGGCAGAGCCCGCTGAATATTTTCCATAGCTTCGCTAACCTGATCAACTGCTTTCACGGTGTTAAACCGGCTCTCCTTGTAAACGGATAGTCCAATGCAGCGCTCGCCGTTAAAATGAACAATATTTGCCGGTTCTTTATTTGCCAGAGTCACAGTGGCAACATCACGCAAAAACACAGGCGCCCTTTCAGCCTGAACCTGACCGTCAGTTTCTGAAGTTATGGCTTTATAGCTCACAATAAGATTTTCAAAATCCTGAACATCATTCAGCAGCCGGACTCCCTTTATGATATACTGAATTCCCATTTCGCTGATGCGCCCTCCGGAAACATTCCGGTTGAAGTTCTGAATCCGGTTACTCAATTCGTCAACACTCAGATTTTGCGCTTCAAGCCGGTAGTGGTTGGTCTGGATGACGATTTCACTCTCTTCCTGCCCGGAGAGCTCCACTTCTGCAACTCCCTCCAACCGGATTAGCTCATTGCGGATATAGCTTTCGGCAACTTTCCGGATTTCGTTCATGTCGGTAATTTCATTGTGCTTAACAGCAATGAGCATCACCGGCGCTGTGTTAGGGTTGTGCTGTGTTATTCTTAGATCATCGATTTCCGGGTTGGTGGCAATGGTGTTGAGCGCCTTTTGCAAATCAAGAAAAGCCTCGTCCATATCTTTGTTCCATGCATACTCAACGGTAATCTGGGCAGTTCCCACCCGAATAATAGAAGAGACCTGGGTAACATCCGACTGGCGGATAGCCAGCGCCTCGATATTTTCAACAAATTGTTTTTCCAGCTCTTCGGGGGGTCTCTCTCCCGATTTTATCTCCACAAAAATCCGGGGCGAATTCAGGTCGGGAAACAAGTCAACCCCTAACCTGCCAAATGATATATAGCCCAAAAGGATAACTGCCAGGACAATCATCAGAATGGTTACCGGATAATTGACGGAAAATCTTGTTAATTTCTTCATTATAATACTTTTCTATATGTTTTTCCTGAAAAGTGTTTAGCGGATAATCTTAACTTTGGAATTATCACGAAGCGTTTCGTAGCCTTTGATTATCAGCTGATCGTTGGGTGTTAATCCTTCAACTACCTCCACCATGTTCTGATTTTCTATTCCGGTTGTTATCCAGCGGCTGTTTGCCGAGAGATTTCGTCCAACAACAAACACATATTTGCCCCGTCCTCCGGACATGATAATATCTTTCGGAATCACCACTGCATTCTCTTTGCGGTCGGTGATAATATCTGATTTTACAAACATCCCGGGTCTCAGTTTCAGCTCAGGGTTTGAAATTTCGATTTTCCCGGAGAAAGTTCTTGTTTCAGTGCTGATTGCAGGTGATATTTCGGTTACTTTTCCATAGAGCGTGTCTTCTGGCATGGTGTAGCTGGTAACCAGAACCTCCTGCCCGGTTTTTATCTCATTTATATTTTTTTCGGGAAGGTTTATAAACATGTACATCTGGTTGTAGCCCATCAGGGTAACCATATGTGAGCCGCTTGTGATGCGTGTGCCTTTGGTGAAATAGGGCAGATCAACAATAACTCCGGTGAATGGAGCCTTAATGCTCATTTTGGCTAATTGAATCTGACTGTTTTCATAACTATACTGTGCATTGGTTTTGGAAACTTCGGAATTTCGCAATTCGCGAAGGGTAACCCCACCCTTTTCATAGAGAGATTTTTGCTTTTCATACTCCTGCTCCGAAATTTCAAGATTGAGTTTCACGGAATTCAGGGAGAGGTTATTTTCATACTCCTCATTTTCAAACCGAATGATGGTTTGCCCCTGACTGACTCTGTCGCCTAACTTAAATGGCCTGCCGGTAGCCGGGTTGTTCTGAAGAAAATAGTTGCCTGTCATTTCGGAATTGAGAACAACTTCGGCAGTAGCTCTTACGGTGCCGGTAGCACTCACAAACTGCTGAATACTTTGCAGTTTAATATCTTCAATTGAAACGGGTACAGCCAAATCGGCACTTTCTGACTGGCTCTGCTGCCTGCACGAGGCAAAAAAAGCAATAACGGCTGCAAGCGCGAGAATTCTAATATTTTTCATGTTTTTATAATTATCGTTTGTTGTCTTTTAAATAAAGTTCTGAGGGAATGACGGGAGTGCTATTCTCAAAATCGTATAGGCTTTGAATTTTCAGGTTGAGTAATTCAATTTTGTAATTGATCAGTGCCTGGGCATAGGCAATTTTTCGCTCCGACAGCTGAGTTTGAAACAGATTCAGGTCCATTCCGGTGAGGTCGCCGTTTTCGTATCTCTCCAGATTGATTTCATAGGTCAGCTGTGCATTGGTTTCACTTTGTTCTGCAATGGAAATCTGGTTCAGCTGATTCTGAAGATTCCTGTATGCCTGCCGGATTCCGATAATAATTTGATTTTGCTGATCGGTAAAACTCAGCTTTTGTGATTCAATAGTAGCTTCCTGTGCAGCAATCCGTGCCTTTTTTTCGCCCCAGTCAAACAGTGGAATGTTAAAACTTACGCCCACTGAAGGACTGTTGGTTGGTGCTTCAAAAATTCTGCTCAGGTCTTTGTCATCACCTGAAATACCGAGGCGGAGGTTAACATCTCCTCTGAATTCGTTCTGTGATTTTGTACGGATTAAATCAAACTGGCTCGACTCCAGTTCTATTTCACGCTGGCGGAGTTCCATACGGGAGGCAAGCCCAGTTTCAATTGCTTTCTCCAAATCCACCGGTACCGGATTCATGGATACGTCTGCCAGAATGGAAAAGTTGGAATACAAATCCATTCCTAAATATAGCTTCAGCTGGTCTTTTGCATTTTCATAGGCAACTTCCCTGTTCTGAACCGAAGACTCAGAGGTTGCAAGATTTAGCTGAGCCTGATACAGCTCTTCCATGGCAGCCAGTCCTGCATCTACTTTATTTTTAATGATATTGAAACTGTTCTGTGTGTTTTTGAGCTCTTCTCTGGCAATGTTCAGGTTCATCTGCGACATATACACATTATAAAAAAACTGCGTTACGCTTCGCTCCATGCTGAGCCGCTGCATGGCATAGCTGAGGTTTGCATTTTCATAGTTCAGTTCAAGCTCTTTCAGCTGGAGTTTTTGGCGGTTATAGGTAAATAACGGCTGGTTCAGGTTCAGATAGAGATTGTTGTAAAAAACCTGACTTTTAAGGTTGCTGGCGTCAGAAAAGCTGCTTTGCCAGCCAAATTCGTTGGTTAACGAAATTGTTCCGTCGGTAATCAAAATGGGCTGCTGAACCCTNNTTGCGGCTGAACCCAACCGGAGAGACATCTAATGAAAATCGCGACTTTAGCGCCGCCCGCTGTGCTTCCAGTGTTTTTTGAGACCGCTCCAGATTCAGAAGCGAGCGCTGGAGGTCGGGACTTTTGATCTCCGCAACTTGAAATGCCTTTTCAAGAGTCAGGATCTCCTGTGCCCGGGCTTTCGGTACAAACAAGGCAACTGTCAGAAAGAGCAGTGCAATACCGGTAAATTGACTTAATTTTCGTAACAAATTCATCTGTTTATATATTTTCAAATTAATTCATAAATTAGATTTTCACAAAACGAACAGCATCTGCAAACACCACCCTCGCCTCTGTTTTGTTGGTCAGTTCAACGAGTGCTTCTTTTTCCGAAAAGTCAAACGAACCCAGATGATTCCATCCGGTTTCTGCATTCTGAATGGATAGTGTTTGCTCCACTGCTCCCTCTTCGCTGTGTATAAAAAACTGATATTCCCCGCGCTCATCCCCGCCGCCACGCCCAAACCTCATGGGCTTGTACATATGGTAATAAACATCGTAACGGCCGGGCTCTTCAAGGGGTACATGCCATTTTGCCTTCATAGAACCGTCGCCGGCTTTGATATAATATGCCGACCGCACATACTCGCCAAAAAAATCGGAATTGGTAACAGCAGTCCAGTTAACCGGCGGCCTCCAAAGGTTCATCGGAGAGTATTTTTTTACATCGTCAGTGCTTTCTGCCAGCCATTTTTCAAGAAGACTCACCTGTCTGGTAACGTTTATTTCAAATTGCGAATCTTCATTATCCACAATGATTTCACCCGGCAACTGTCTCTGAACCGGAGTGTCCGAAATAACTTCACCCTCGAACGGCACTGCCCGTATATCTTCTTCAATATTTCTGAAACCTTCGCTGATTACCTGCGGAATATTTTTGGATGTCATTGTGTTTATCATAACCATCCGCGGGTCGGCGCTGAGTAAAAAGCTAACTTCCTTGGTTTGTTGCGGCTCTAAATAAATCAGCTTGTTTACAGAATCATCGCCACTGGGTCCTCTGCCAAACCCCCTGCCACCACCNNCCACCTCCGCCAAGCCGGAATGTAACTTTTACAATGCCCTCAACATCTGAAAAATTGGTTGCCTTTAATGAAACTTTGGTTTGCATTCGCTGTCCGGTTTTCACCTTAACGGCTTCAATTGCGGAGAACAGGTATCCGGGGAGGCTTTTTTCCTTAAACCATCCATCCATCATCGGAATGAGTTCCACATTAAATTCTTCCACAATCCGCCGGTTAAACTCTTCAAACGGAATATTCTTAAAACGGCATTCCCGGAGCATTTCCCGAAGAAATCCCTCGAATTCGTCCTGTCCGGCTCTCCACTGAACCATTGAAAACAGCATCTCCCCCTTCAGTTTGATAACGTTGTCAATTATTCTTTTTTGGCTCGGGTCGGCTAAAATCTGCTCAAAAGTACTGTCCTGGAGTGCTATGTTTGCCAGTTCATCGGCACTCATGCCCTGCATGTTACGCATAAATCCGGGACGCATGCCGGTTGACTGGCTTTTCAGATAGGCTTCAAAAATCCGGTTGATGATAGGCCACTGCTCCGATTGGATATTGTTCTGAAAATTGTAGAGCATTGGGAAAATGAAATAGGGATTTGGCTTTTCCTGAACCGAAAAACTCCCACGCCTGACTTGATAGTCAGGATTGTTTTCCCGTGTGAAAATGCCAAACAGATCGGAAAGCAATCGTATTTCAATGTCTTTTGGAGTCATATTGCTGTCTCCTCTGCGCCCCCATCGTGTAATTCTTTTTTTTGCACCTTCCAGATCGGCTTCAGCCAGCAGATACCCTTTTTCGGGGATGAATATTTGCTCAGGCTGAATATATTCCTGACGCCCTGACCAGATTCTTTTAAAAGATTTGAATTGTGCCGGAACTTCCACAATAAACATTCGCTTAAAAGCATAATCCAGCTTGTAGCTTCGTTCAAAATCACCCATCCTCTCACCAATAATCGGGGCAATGGTGTCGGCAGTTTCGGGAAACTGGGCGGAGAAATAGTCGTGCCCTCTGAAATGCCAGATTCCAAATTCAATACTATCGGTTTGAATTGATTTTTTCTCATAATCGCCGATTGCCAGTGAAATTTGGGTGAGCGGCACGTTGTTGGTGAAAGTAAACTGTCCGGGAGAGGTTTCTGATATTTCACCCTGCGAAATTGCCTGAAGTCCCGGCTCTGTTTTCACGTGAAGGTCAAAGCGGGAAAATTCGGGATGATTCCAGCTCACATCCTCAGTGCTGTAGGTTACTCCTGTTCGCGGATACCAGCTAACTTCAGGAGTTAACAGAACATATTGAGGCGTTAAAAAGGCGTAGCGCTTGTCCACATTCAGCAAAAATTTGCCATATTTCTCCTGCCTCTCTTCTTCCGAAATATCAAGGTAGCAAAGCGATTCGTTTATTTTTCCGGAATAGAAAATTTCAACCTCAGCTTCCTGCCCGGGTTGCATTTCAACATCTTTCAGGATTATCAGATGCAAGTTTCGGGAAAACGGCTTATTTTGTCCGTCAACTTTGATACTACTCACTTCGAGACCGTCATTCAAAGTAAAAACCAGGTTTTCAAGAGATCTCTCCTGCTCGTTTTTCAGGATGAGTGTGGATTTGGATGTTATGGAACTCCCTGTGTGTTCAAGTGATATTGATTGACTGACAGTTGCCGGCAATTTTTCTCTCACCCAGTGATTGTTTAGCGCAATCACTTCTGCCCTGAGATTTTCGTTGTATTTAAATTGGGCAATGTGTGAGTATGCCAGATAACCTCCGAAGATGAAGAACAGAATGGCAAAAATCAGCGAAAAAACGGTCATAAACCCCGATTGGGGAAGTCGTTTTAGAAGGAAAATTGTCAGGAATATAAAACTGATTCCTAATGAAAGGTATATTCCCCGGTGGATGAGCACGCGTTCCAGATTTCCCATGCTGGTAATATCAGAAATAAGCATGGGAATGTTAAACGCCATATAATCAAATAAATAATAATACCTTGCCTGAATCAGAAAAAGGGTGATTCCAATATATCCTAAAATAATCACAAAGGTGATTGCCTGGTTGCGTATAACGCTCATAAGCAAAAACGAAAGCCCCATGATGAAAATGAGTGTAGGCACACTAATCAAAACCGGATACAAGAGATATGACATCCGGTTGATTTCTGTTCCCTGAGACAGCATGTTGAATATCAGCGCCAAAATGACTACCGCAATATTCAGCGCCAGAAATACCTGAAGATTTCCCCATGTTTTGCCGATAACATATTCGCCATTTGTCATGGAGCGCATATAGATAACTTCAGTGGTGTCCAGTTTTTTATCTCTTTTAAGAAAATCGGAAGCCAAAAACACGGCAATGATTGCCTGAGCAATATTCAGAATCAGCAGGTTAAGATAGGGGATAGCTGCCGGAATGCTCCTGATAGCCCAGCCGGTATCGCCTCCGCCCTGAATAATCAACATGAAATTAATCAAGAAGAGCACACTCAGCGATAAAATGCTGAAAATTCTGAAAAACCAGCTTCTGAGCAAAGTGGTTCGCTCATATTTTGCTATGGAAAATATGTTGTGAAACGAAATCATGGTTTCGGGTATTTAAGAATTAAGAATGTGACCATTGATTCAGCTTGTTTTCCATGAAGTGAACGTATGCATGCTCAAGATTGGGCTCAATTTGTCTTCCGTAAAATCCGTTTATCCTTGGAGTGACTACCTGCACCTCCCAGCCACCTTCTGTGGGTATAGTGGAGATAACGGGATATTTCTCATTGATTTCCATATACTCTTTATCGGTAGCCTGAATAAGCCAGACATTCCCTTCAGCTTGTTTCACAAGCTCTTCCGGTGATCCGGAAAAGGCAAGTTCTCCGTTGTTAAGCAGAGCCATGTTGTTGCATGTGCTGGAAATATCACTAACAATATGCGTTGACAGAATGATGATTACATCCCGCACGCTGATGTTGGAAAGCAAATTTCTGAATCGTATGCGTTCTTCGGGGTCAAGCCCTGTGGTTGGCTCATCCACAATAATAATTTTCGGATTGTTTATCAGTGCCTGTGCAATTCCCAGCCTTCGCTTCATTCCTCCTGAGAGTTTGTTAGCATTGCGGTCGCGTGCTTCAAAAAGACCAACTTCCTCAAGCATTTGCTCAACAGCAGATTTGCGCGCAGCGCTATTTTTCATTCCGGCCAATCGTGCAGTGTAGTCTAAAAATTCGTAGGTTTTCAGTTTTGAGAAAAAACTGAAATCCTGTGGAAGATAGCCTAACATCGACCTGATTTCGCGGCGATTTTTGGACAAATCAAGATCATTGACCAAAACGCGGCCCTTGGATGGCTTCATCAGGGTTACCAAAATTCGCATCAGGGTTGATTTTCCGGCACCGTTGGGACCTAATAAACCAAACATACCATTGGGAATCTCAAGATTCAAATCTTTTAATGCGTAATTCCCGTTGGGATAAATCTTATTCAGATTTTCAATTTTTATGTGCACAGCTAACTTTTGTATTAATTCAATACTGATTTGGACTTAAACACTTTAAAATAGTTTAAATTTATTCATTTTAAATTTAATAAAATTCGTTAAAGAATTTATTAGATTAAACAGAAAATAGTTTTTTCTGTTCAGTTGTCTGATCAGCGCTATTTTTGTTGGGTAACCNNCGGTACTAACGGTAAATGCCCTGTGTGGTCGGGTAAATCATAGTGTCGACTCAAACTGCTTCAGGAAGCGGATATCGTTTTCAAAGAAATGCCGGATATCCTTAATGCCGTATAATAACATTGCAATCCGCTCAATACCCATTCCAAAGGCATAGCCGGTATATTCCTGACTGTTAATATTGCAGGCTTCCAGCACGTTAGGGTCAACCATCCCGCAGCCAAGAATTTCAAGCCAGCCGGTATGTTTGCACACACTGCATCCTTTTCCGCTGCAGATAGTGCAGCTCACATCCATTTCGGCACTGGGCTCGGTGAATGGGAAGTAGCTGGGGCGCAGGCGGATATCGGTTTCCTCTCCGAAAAGTTCTTTTGCAAAATAGAGTAATGCCTGTTTCAGATCGGCAAACGAAACATCCTTATCCACGTATAAACCTTCCACCTGGTGGAAGATACAATGGGAACGTGTGGAAATAGCCTCATTGCGGAAAACTCTTCCGGGAAAAATAGCGCGGATGGGAGGCTGTGTCTGTTCCATCACGCGAATCTGAACACTTGAAGTGTGCGTGCGAAGCAGAACATCGGGTTGTTTTTCAATGAAAAAGGTATCCTGCATGTCACGCGCCGGATGTTCATCGGGAAAGTTTAATGCCGAGAACACATGCCAGTCATCTTCAATTTCCGGTCCTTCGACAACCGTAAATCCAAGCCTCCCGAATATATTAACAATTTCATTTTTCACCAGAGAGAGCGGATGGCGCGTTCCTAACTTTAAAGGTTCGCCGGGCCGGGTAAGGTCGCTCTCTGAAGTCTCCTTGGATTCTGTTTCCAGTTGGTTGCGCAGCTCGTTAATCCTCTCCATCGCAAAGCTTTTAAGGTCATTCAACGCTTTGCCCACCTCTTTTTTCTGCTCAGGCGACAAGTTTTTAAAATCGGCAAAAAGCTTACTTACAATTCCCTTTTTACTGATATACTTAATACGTATTTTTTCAACTTCTTCTACTGAAGTTGCTTTTATTTTCTCAAACTCCTTATTTAAAGCTTCGATCTGATCCAACATAACGATTTGGAATTTTTATGAATGTGCAAAGATAATGATTCCGTTAAAAAAAGACGGCATCTCAAACAAGATGCCGTCGGGAATTAAAACGCCAACGAAGCTTGATGGCTGAATTTATATATAGTTACTAAGTGAACAACCTTTTTTTCAAAGCCTCACAAAAGCAAAAAATATGCCAACACAGCTGTGTTTCATCAATTATTGGGGAAAGAATTTTTTCTTTTTTAAGTTTGTGTTTTATCCTTTTCCGTTTTCTGAGATAAAATATATCTTAGGCGGACATAAGGTTGTTACTTTTGATGTTTTGTCGATTTTCTGAAGGAAAATCACAACAGGAAGTTATTTTTTGAAAAACTATTTAGCAAAATGAAGATTAATCTCTCTGGTGTTGAAAATATTTTATTTGACCTGGGCAGGGTATTGTTAAACCTTGATTTCGAGGCATCGGCAAACGCCTTTGAAGAGCTCAATCTCAGTGCTGATGCACTCAATATCGGAATGGTCTTTTCTGATCCGGTTTTTTTAAATTTTGAAGTCGGGGAGACAACTCCTGCCGAGTTCAGAAACAGGGTACGCCAGATTTTATGCAATCCGCACGCTACCGACCGGCAGATTGACAACGCATGGTATGCCATGGTACTTGATATTCCGGAAAAGCGGGTGCATATGCTGAAAAATCTTGCCAAAACCAGAAAGCTCTATCTGTTCAGCAACACCAACGTGATTCATACTTATCGTTTCAAAAGGGACTTTCGCGAGAAATATGGATTTGAATTCTCCTCACTTTTTATCAAAGATTTCTACTCCCACGATATTCAGCAAAGAAAGCCCGATTTAAGCGCTTTTCAAAAAGTGATTCAACTTGCGGGAATCAAGCCCGAAAAATCACTGTTTATTGATGATTTGAAAGAGAATGTTGAAGGCGCTCAAAAAGCCGGAATGAGAGCTTTTCTGTTGGAGAGCGGAATGGAAATTTCAGACATGCTTTAATTTTACTTTTTAACCAGTTTTATTTCCATCTTCACATCTTTCAACGGGCGGTCGCTTGTGTTGGTCTCAACGGCAGCTATTTTATCCACCACTTCCATTCCGTCAACTACTTCTCCAAAAACTGTATATTCTCCGTCAAGATGTGGTGTTCCGCCAATGGTGGTGTAGATTTCCCGCTGTTCATCAGTAAATTTGAATGCAAGATTTTGCGCAGCAATTACACTGTCGGCACGTTCTCTTATTTCCGCCACCCTCAATGCAAAACTTTGCTGGTCATTGTTTTCCCTGTAATTCTGCAACTCATCGTTAATATTTGCCATATACTCCTTCACAAGTTCGTTCCGGATGTGACGGGTTCTTGTTATTTCCATGGTGTCTAACTGTCCGTGCGAAAAAACAACACCCTGAACGATGTAAAATTGAGTAGCGCTGGACTGTTTCTCCGGATTAACCTGATCGCCTCTGCGGGCAGCGGCAACAGCACCTCTTTTGTGATAATATTCAGGAACAAATTCGGCAGGTATTGTTAAGTTCTGCATATTGTTTTCTGTTGCTTTCTCTTTTCCCCCTGGCCTGAGCGCCAGATCTCCTCCCTGAATCATAAAGTGATTGATAACCCGGTGAAAAGATGTTCCGTCATAAAGACCTTCTCCTGCAAGTTTTTCAAAATTCTTTTTGTGTCCGGCAGTTTTGTCGTAAAGCTTAATTTTTATTTCGCCAAAATCGGTTTTAATAAGAACATCCGCTTTTTCGTTTTCCTGAGAGGCGGCATTTCCACACGAAACAGCAGCTAAAAGCAGAATAGAATAGAGATAAATTGTCCAATCCTTCATGACATTGTTTTAAGTGAAAAAATAAATCGCTGTAAAGATAGCAAGAGGCGGAAAATAATGAAAAGTTATTTTAAAACTTCCGGTTTGTTTCAGGGAGTTGAAAAATGCAGATGAATTTAAATTAAACTGCTTTCAAACAGATACTGAGTTAAAATAAAATTAAGTTTAGTAAAAATTTCAGGTAAATAGTTGGAAATTTGACCATTTAATTCATTTGTTCAGTTTTTTTTGCGTCATGGAAAAATTTTCACCGATTATGGAGGAAAAGAAAATCAGACGAAACTTATACCGCGTATTGCGGAAAACGGGTTTGGGAAAAAATGACATTCAACCGGAAGCTTCTTTCAATGAAGATTTGAATTTTGATTCGGATGATTGGTTAATTCTTGCTTTTTACCTTGAAGGGATATTCAATATTTCCGTGGGTGATGAAGAGTTGCTGAAGCTTGGTAATGTTAATGATATGGTTAGGTTTTTAAAACAAACTGCCTGAGCACCATTTTCATCCAACCTGCCATTAAAGGGTATTTGTAAACGCAAGCGGATTGAGTTGTTAAACAGAGTTATTGCCAGGTGCCTTTGCCTACACTGCAAATGGTTGGATTATTCAATAAATCAATTTGTTTTATGAACGTTTGGATGTGGATTTCCGTTTCCTGGTACTGACGTTGGCATCAAGGCTGACTATCAGGTTGAAAATACTGAACATTAAAGCAATTGAGAGCGCCAGCCATAAAAATTGAGGAGCGAGAACAGCTTCCATCCCGTTGTTGAACAAGGTTACTCCTGCCAAAACTGCCAGCACGGCATACATGATGCCGTAAATGGAGAGGAAATCATTCAAAACATTTTGTTCGGTCTTTTGCACCGGAGCTTTTTTGCGCGCCAGCGCATTTTCAGTTTCCACCTGATTCATAATCCGGTATTTCAGATTTTCATGCGCCGTTATTTTTGATGACTTCATTAACTGGCGGATGGTTGCATCACCATTTGTTGTGTTGTTTTTTTCTTTCATTGCTCATTTTCTAATTTGTTGACTGCAGGAATCTGTAACCCCTGCATAAAAATCTTCTTAAATAATTTTCTTGCCCTGAACAGTTTTACCCTCACGTTGGTTTCGTTCAGTCCGGTAATTTTAGCCATTTCTTTGATGGAATTGTCTTCCAGATAAAACAGCGTTAACAAAAGCGCATCTCCTTTGGGCATTTTTCCTAGTGTTGCATTCACCAGTTCAGCAGTTTCTGCATCATCAATTATCTTTTCAGTGTCAAAATCGGAAGTTTCAATCGACTCGACAGCAGATAAATCGTCATCGGCTTGCCACATTTTCGATTTTGAATGTGTGATTGCCGTGTTGTAAACAATCCGGTAGAGCCAGGTTGAAAACTTACTGTCTCCCCGGAAAGAGTGCAGATTACGGTATGCTTTCAGATAGCTGTCCTGCACAATATCTTCTGCATCCTGCACATTGCCGCAAATTCGGAAGGCAATGGTAATTGCCATATCCTGGTAGGTATCGGCAAAGTATCCGAACGCTGAAGCATTGCCAGAAAGCACTTGCTGCACACGTTGTTTTTCATTCATTATGACCAGTGATTATTCCTGATTCAAATCCGGTTCACTTTCATTTTTCATATGCATCTTCCGCATGATGAAGAAATAAGCCAGATAACCTGTTCCCATAAAGAAAACAATGGGAGCTGCCATCATCCAGAATGTGTTGTTCATGCCGACAGCCAGGTACTCCGTGCACAGAAAGCCCACTATCAGCCCGACTCCCAGCGAAACCAGCACAATCCCGTTTCTTAAGGATACGTACCGGTTTGGCACAGTTTTACTTCTCATTGCCTCCGGCGGAATAATTCCCTGCTTAATTAACTCCATCCTCTCTTCATTCCTTGTTTTTATCCTTTTATAGATTAAAAAAATGGCTCCGCCAGTCGGGAGGGCAAATATGCTTAATACCGCTGCCAATCCAATAAACATTCCCATGAAACTTTCCATAATCTGTTTTTTAAAGTTATTAATTGTTACGAATGTATGACATGAGAATTTGTGAAAAGGTTACACAAAAGCGAAAAAAATATAAGCCAGATAGGTTGGTGCAAAATACACCAGCTCTAACTGTTTTTTTGATTTTTTGAGTTTAGAAACTGTTTTGTGAGTGAATCCCTCACTTTTAGTAGTTTTTCTGAAATACCAACTCTATAAAGGTGCGGGCTGATAAAGCGCTTGTGCTCGTCGGGAAGCGAAGCTGCCCGGAGGAGCAGATAGCGGTGAATTTCTTCGGGATTTTTATTTTCCGAAATGATTTTTCCCTCTTGAACTACGGTTTGCAAAAGCGGTTCCTTTTGCAAATGATTGATTTCACTGCATCTTTCAGAATGCAGCGGGTGATAAATCTTATCGGCATTTTCGGGCAATTCGTCTGCAACCAGCAGCGCATCCCGGATAAACATTCCCTGACTGTCGGTGCAGCGGTAAACCTGCTTTTTGCAGGGGAGAGTCTCCTTTTCGATGTTGTCGGAGAATTTCATTTTGGGCATACCGTTAATTTCCACAAGCTTGTAAATTCCATCCAGTGCAGCATCTTTTTTTCCGGTAATCAGTTCGGTGCCGATTCCAAAGGAGTCGATTGGGGCAGACTGATCCTGTAGTAAGCTTTTGATAACATGCTCATCCAACTGGTTTGAAACCACAATTTTAACATAATCCAAGCCGGCATTGTCCAGCATTTCCCGGGCTTTTTTACTCAGGTAAGCTAGGTCACCACTGTCTAACCGGATTGCCTTCAGCCGGTGTCCTTTCTTCTCCAGTTCATGTGCCACAATAATTGTGTTTGGGAGCCCTGTCTGAAGAGTATCATAAGTGTCAACAAGCAGTACCGTATTGTCGGGATTTATTTGGGCATATGCACGAAAAGCTTCCAGCTCGCTGTCGAAGCTTTGAACCCAGGAGTGTGCCATCGTTCCCGAAACGGGAATTCCGAAAATTTTGCCGGCAAGAACGTTGGAAGTGCCCGAAGCGCCTCCAATGATTGTTGCTCGTGTTGCATGCAGTGCGCCCAATCCCTGGGCGCGGCGAAGCCCAAAATCAATAAAGGGTCTGTTTCCTGCCACAAGGCTGACCCTGAATGCCTTTGTGGCGATGAGCGATTCAAAATTGAGAATGTTCAGCAACATGCTTTCAATGAGCTGGCATTCGATAATGTTCCCTTCCACCTGAACTGCGGGAACGTTCGGGAAGATGATTTCACCCTCCCTGACACTCATTATATTGCCGGCAAACCTGAAGCCGGCAAGGTAGTTCAAAAACTCCCCGTCAAATCCTTTTTTCCTCAAAAATTCAATATCTTCCACAGAAAATCTGAACTCCGCCAACATTTTCAGAAAGTCCTGAAGTCCGGCAAATACCGTAAATCCGCTTTTAAAAGGGTTTGTACGGAAAAAATAGTTGAATACAGCACTATCTTCCTTTTTGTTGCAATAGAAATATCCCTGAGCCATTGTCAGCTCATAATAATCGGTATAAAGTCCCCAATTTGTTGTTAACGGCATTTTCTGTTTCTGAAAAAATTAAACTGACTTGTGTCGAAACGGGAAAAATATCGGTCATCCGAGGCATTGCCCTATTCTGCCTGTTTCAGTATAATGGTCTGTTCACGATTTGGCCCAACCGAAACAATGGTAACAGGAATTCCAATCTCTTTTTCAATGAACCGGATATAATTTTTCAGTTCCGGAGGAAAATCTTCCTGTTTTTTCACATCGGTAAGGTCTCTGTTCCATCCGGTAAGCTCTGTGTAAACAGGCTTCAGTCCGGGAGTGAGTTCATATGGGAAATGATTGAGTTTTTCCCCGCTTGCTTCATATTCCACGCATACTTTGATGGTTTTGAACGAATCGAGCACATCAGCTTTCATCATAATCAGTTCGGTAACCCCATTCAGCATCACTGCGTATTTAAGCGCAACCAGGTCTAACCAGCCGCAGCGGCGGGGTCTTCCTGTTGTTGAGCCATATTCGTTCCCCGCTTTGCGGAGCAGATCGCCGGTTGCATCGTTCAGTTCGGTGGGGAAGGGACCCATGCCCACACGGGTGCAGTAAGCCTTGAAAATTCCGTAAACTTTTCCGATTTTTCCGGGCGCAATCCCGAGCCCGGTGCAGGCGCCAGCGCAAATCGTACTGGAGCTGGTTACAAACGGATAGGAGCCAAAGTCGATATCCAGCATCGTGCCCTGTGCACCTTCAGCTAAAACAGATTTTCCATTGTCTAATGAGTCGTTAACAAGATATTCTGTATCAGTAATCTGAAAGGATTTTAATACTTCTATGCCTTCAAACCATTCCTTTTCATACTCTTCAAGAGTTTGCCTGAAATCGTACCTGTAATATTCCGACAGCATCGTTTCGTGATTTCTGATGCGTTCCCGGTATTTATTTTCAAAATCATTGAACAGGTCGCCTACACGAAGTCCCTCACGTCCGATTTTATCCCTGTAGGTAGGCCCAATTCCCTTTAGGGTTGAGCCAATTTTTGTTGTTCCCTTTTTTTGCTCCGATGCAGCATCAAGAATTTTGTGAGTGGGCAAAATCAGATGTGCTTTTGTTGAGATATACAGGTTTTCAGAGAGTTCAACACCAATTTTCCTGATATTTTCAATCTCCTTTTTGAAAATAACGGGGTCGATCACTACTCCGTTTCCGATAATGTTGATTTTGTTCTGACGGAAAATTCCCGAAGGTATGGTGTGAAGCACCTGCTTAATATTATTAAATTCCAGTGTGTGACCGGCATTGGGACCGCCCTGGAATCTGGCAATCACATCATATTCAGGAGTCAAAACATCCACAATTTTCCCTTTTCCCTCATCGCCCCACTGCAGGCCCAGCAAAACATCTGCTTTCATCTTTGGTTTTAAAAATTAATTTTTAGATTGAAACCATAAAAATAGTTCCTTGAGGAAGTATATCCATGGCACTTTTGTCAAGCGCTTAAAAATAGTGTATTTAGTCTGATATGTGATCAAAACTTTTTGAATATCAGCATTGATTTTATGATTAAGTAAAATAAATTTTATTTGCTATCCAGGGTTTCGCCGTAAATGTAAAGTGTGTGGTGGCTGTGTCTGAAATTATTTTTCAGGCAGGCATCCTCAATGATTTCCTGAATACGCGGGTCATAAAACTCTACAATCTTCCCGCTGACAGTATCAATCATGTGGTCGTGCTGCGCAGTAGCAAACGTTTTTTCATAGTGGGTAATGTTTTTCCCAAACTGATGTTTAACAATCAGCTTGCAATCCAGCAACAAATCTATCGTATTGTAAAGTGTAGCCCGGCTCACCTGATAGTTTTTGTTTTTCATCAGCCTGTACAGAGTGTCAACATCAAAATGGTCATTCTGCAGATAGATTTCCTCAAGTATGGCAAAACGCTCCGATGTTTTGCGATGATTGTTTTTTTCGAGATATTCTGTGAAAATATTTTTGACAGTATCCCTTGTTTTATAGCTATTCATCACTTAGTGTTTTTAAATCAAGGGATAAAAATAGAAATATTTTCTTATTTAGAACAGTTTTAAATTACTCATTTAAATTTTCATCGCGAGAAACCCGTTCAATCCCCTTAATTTTTGCCAGCTGGGAAATGAGCAGGTGCAGGTCATCGGCATTGTGGATATAGAGGAAAAGGTCGCCTTTGAAAATTCCTTCATGTGCGTCTAATTTCAGTGAGCGCATGTTAATACTGTGTTGTTTGGAGATCATGTTTATCACTTCACTGGCGATTCCTATCCGGTCAAATCCTTCAAGTCGCAGCCGGGTGAGATAGGATTGCTTTTTAAATTTTGTCCACTCCACGGCAATTACCCTGTTTCCGTGGCTGGAAAGAAATTTTTCAATCTCCTTGCATCCGGTTTTGTGAATAATAACATGGTCGTCTGTTGAAAGATAGCCGATTACTTTGTCGCCGGGAATGGGATTGCAGCATTTTGCAAGGGAAAAAGAGATATTGTCCTGTGCTTCNNGTCTCCGGGGCTGCCTCCTGCGGCTCTTCTTTCTTTTTCCGGCTGAATGAAATGTTCCAGTATTTAACCAGCTTGTTGGGTGATTTTTTCCCCAGTATCTCCGGCAGCTCGTCCAGATCGAGGAATCCCATGCCCACGTCGGAGAAGAGCTGTTCCTTGTTGTTCAGATTGAAGTGCGCAACAATTTTTTTCAGATTATTGGCTGTGATTGGTGCATGGGCTGCCTTCATAGCCTCCTCAACCATCTCTTTTCCTTTTTCCACATGCTGTCTTCGTTGCAGTTTAAAGGCATTTTTAATTTTTGAACGCGCCTTGGCGGTTGTAGCAAACTGGAGCCACTCCAGTTTGGGAGTCTGGTTTTTGGACGAAAGGATTTCAACCTGGTCGCCATTGCCAAGCACATGGCTGATAGGAACCAGTTTCAGGTTAATTTTTGCACCGATACATTTGTTTCCTAATTCGGTGTGTATTTCGTAGGCAAGGTCGATGACGGTTGAGCCCTGCGGCAGGGTGATCATGTCCCCTTTGGGCGTAAAAACGTTAATCTCCGTAGTAAAAAGATTTAGCTTGAAATCGTCTAAAAATTCAAAGGTGTCGGAGTCGGGCGTTCGGAGTTGTTCTCTGATGCGTTCAATCCAGATATCCAACTCTTTTTCAAATGTACTGATGTCTTTATACCTATAATGTGCGGCAAAGCCGTGCTCTGCTACCTCATCCATGCGCTCGGTGCGAATCTGCACTTCCACCCAGTTTCCCTGCGGTCCCATGACGGTTACATGCAGCGATTCGTATCCGTTAACTTTTGGCGTAGTAATCCAGTCGCGTATTCTGTCTGGCTTTGGTCTGTAAATGTCTGTAACCAAAGAGAGTACATCGAAACATTGCCTTTTTTCCGAAATATCGGGCTTTGCCTTGATGATAATGCGCACCGCCAGAATATCGTAAATTTCATTGAAGGCAACTCCCTTGTTCCGCATTTTTTGCCAAATGGAATAGGTCGATTTCAGCCGGTTGGTAACGGTGCTTTCAATGTTTTCTTCATCGAGTTTTTCCTTTATCGGGCGGATGAACTCATTAACCAGATAGTTTCGTTTCTCTTCCTGGTTGTGGAGCATCAGCAAAATTTTATTGTACTCTTCCGGGTGCTTGTGTTTAAAGCTGAGCTCTTCAAGCTGGCTTTTTATGGCATAAAGTCCCAGCCGGTGAGCCAATGGAACGTACAGAAAAAGTGTTTCTCCGGCAATTTTAATCTTTTTGTGTTGAGGCAAGGAGTCTAACGTTTGCATATTGTGCAGGCGGTCAGCAATCTTGATGAGAATTACCCGAACATCCTCCGAAATGGTCATCAGCATTTTACGAAGGGTGAGCGCTTGGCGCAAATCAAAATCGCCCGATAATTTTGTCAATCCGTCAACTATCCGTGCAACCTTTTTGCCAAACATGTTTTCAATGTCGGTAATGGAGTACTCGGTATCCTCCACTACATCATGCAAAATGGCAGCACAAATGGATGTGGCTCCCAGTCCCAGATCGCTGGCAACAATATGGGCAACAGCAATAGAATGAATGATATAAGGCTCGCCCGATTTTCTTTTAATTCCGTCGTGTGCAGCATTGGCAAACTGAAAGGATCTCTGAATCCTTGCCAGCCGCTCATCATCAAACTTGTTTTTGACAACTTTCAGAAAATTCTGATAGCGATCTTCAATTTGTCTTATTTCAGCTTTGGTGAAATATTGCAATTTATTGTCTCCCAATTATTTTTTAAAAGATTTTTAAAAAGTCGGTTTGCGCCTGCCTGTACGCCGAAGGTGTTCCGATGTCAATAAAATATCCTTTGAATTCCAATCCCCAAAAATACTCTTTTTCATAAAACTTTTCAAGAAAATCTTTTTCCAGTGAGAACTGCCCGGGCAGACCCAATTCCAAAAATTTCTTTCTGGAAATAATATATGTTCCCCCGCTTATGAGTCCTGTGCCCTGTCCACCGATTTTTTCCTGAAATGCGATAATCCTGCCGTTCTTGTCAGTTGCAATGGTGCCGTAGCGCGAGGTGTCTTCCCTCTTTTTCAGTGCTATTGAAACGGTTGCATTGTTCTGTATGTGGAAACCGGCTAACATTTTCAGGTCAATATCAAAAAGTGTGTCGCCGTTCACCACAGCAACATGATTGGTTGCTGCCTGCTGCATGGCCAAAAGCACACCGCCTCCTGTTCCCAAAGGAGTGGTCTCGTGTGAGTAGCTGACAGCGATGCCATTAAAGCTGTTTCTAAAGTGGTTTTCAATATATTCTGCCTTGTAGCCAATGCTAAGAATTATGTGCTTTATGCCGTTTTTTCCCAGATAGTTTATCAGGTATTCAAGAAATGGTTTACCGTTGATTTCAGCCATTGGTTTAGGCACATCGCTTATGGTGTTTTTAAGGCGTGTTCCCTTCCCGCCGGCAAGGATGATAGCCTCGGTGCAGATGCCAGGCAGTTGATTTTGACTCTTTTGAGTTGCTTTCATGCTGAAGAATATTGTGAATTAGATACTCCAGCTGTTAAGCCCGTTTTTTGTGAACTGAAAAGGCTGTATCATTCCGCCTGCCATTTTTAGTGCTTCAATCACTTTGTGGCGCGTGTTGCCGGGGCAATAAAAAAACATATATCCGCCACCGCCGGCGCCGCTGATTTTTCCACCGGTTGCACCCGCCCTAATGGCAATATTGTATAATTCATCCAATTCCTTATTGGAAATGCCGCCGGCCATTTTTTTCTTGTATTCCCACGCTTCCATCATAATTTTCCCGATTTTGTCTAAGCCACCCTTTAAAATCGCCTCTTTCATTACTACCGCCATTTTTTTTGTCTGGTGCATGGCTTCAATGGAATCTTCATTCCTGTTGTGGATGTTGCTTTGCTGCTCTTCGATAATTACCGACGACAGGCGGCTGGTTCCGGTGTGGTAAAGTACAATATTGTGTGTCAGTTCATTGATTATGTTGCTTCGGATACGCAGAGGATTTACGATAACTTTTTCATTATCATAAAATTCCATAAAGTTAAATCCGCCAAATGTTGCTGCATACTGATCCTGTTTGCCGCCGGCAAATTTCAAATCAACTCTTTCTGCCGTGTAGGCAAGGTGGGCAATGTCATATTCTCCAAGTGGCAGGTTGAGCCACTCCACAAATGCGCCGGCTATCGCTGTAACAAGCGTGGATGAAGAGCCAAGCCCGGAGCCGGGCGGTGCATCAACATAGGTGATGATTTCAAACGCAAGTTTCCCGGTATCGTATCTTTTGACAATCTGATTGTAAACAGCCTTTGCCAAGTCTAAATTGCCGTCGTAGGGCAATTGGGCGGCAGAGGTGAATTCGGCGCTCTTTTTTTTGTCTGCGGCATGAATGATGATTTTGTCATCACTTCGCGGAATGATGGTGGCATAGGCATACATATTTATTGTGGCATTCAGAACCGCACCGCCAAACAGGTCGGAATAGGGGGATACATCGGTTCCGCCCCCGGCAAAGCCTATGCGCAGAGGGGCTCTACTCCTGATTATCATTTTGTTGAATTTTGTTGAACATTTCAAAAACTGCTGATGTCATGCCTGACCACAGAAACTTTTTCTTTTCTGTGCGAACGTTTGCTTCAAAAATACCCTTTTTGTCGGTAGTAAAAAAATCATGTAGTGCATCGGCAATTTGCCGTTCATCAGGTTCGGTAACATAACCCACCACATTGTGCGGAATAATTTCGGGAAGTCCGCCCACATTGGTTACCAGCATGGGCTTGTCAAAATGATAGGAAATCTGAGTTACCCCGCTTTGCGTGGCGTGTTTGTAGGGCTGCGCTACAATGTCGACAGCGCTGAAATAGGCTGCAACTTCATCATTTCGGATAAAACGGGTGTGTAAAATCACTTTTTCTTGCAGTCGCAGTTTTTCGATGAGCTGAATATACGGTTTTTGGTCGCTATAAAATTCGCCGGCAACAATGAGCTTAACGGGCATTTTCCGAATACGGGCGTCTGCAAATGCTTTCAGTAAAAGGTCGAGGCCTTTGTAGTTACGGATAAATCCAAAGAACAGAACATAGCTGAACTGTGCGTCTAACTCTAGAATGTTCAGCGCTTTCCCTTTTTCAACGGGATTGCCGAAGTTGTCAAAAAGAGGGTGGGGGCTCAGTTTCACAGGCAGTTTATCCGTGAACCGGGAAACATCTTCGGCCACACTTTTCGACTGGGCAATCACCCCGTCGATTCGTTTTAGAAAATAGCGGGTCAGCAGTCTGTCGCCGGGCCTTTTTTCGTGCGGAATAATGTTGTCGGCAATGCAGATAATCCGAGAATAGCGGTTTTTTCTGATTCGTCCGGCAATGGTTCCGAAACAGGGCGCCATAAACGGCAGCCAATACTTGATGATCACTATCTCCGGTTTTTCCCTTCTGATTCTGTTGCCGGTTTTAAACCAGCTGAAGGGATTGATGGAGTTGATTGTCCTTGTAATTCTCAGGTTTCCCGGCGCTTCTCCTTCTGCATATTGAGATTTTCCCGGGAAAAGCAATTTTGGGTATTGCAGGGTAAAAGTCTCGATGCTCACGTTGTAGCCTTCATTTTGAAATTCGGTGGCAAGACGCTCGTTGTAGGATGCCAGGCCACCCCTGAAGGGGAAAGCTGTTCCAATGATTTTAACGGTTTTCAAAATTTTTACTTTTTAATTTGCCGGCTACAAACTTATCAATCGGAAACGATAAATCGCCGGTTTTCAACTCATTTAATTTTATCCACCGGGAACTTTGGCTACCGTTTTCCATTTTTTCAAAGTCGAAAGGTTTTTGAGAAACTTTAAAGCGCAACGGAGTTTTCAGCTCAGCAAGGTAGTAGATACTGATGATCTGCTGTTTTTCAAAGAAAAACGCCTGCTGAAAAAAATCGGTAGTGTAGAAATGGCGGATATTCTTCAGCTCCTGTCCGTTACACTCCTCCCGAAATTCGCGCCTCAGGCAGTCAATAGTCCCTTCGCCATACTTCAACCCGCCGCCCGGGAATTTTGTCATTTTTGTATTCAACTGGAATTCGTCGGTGAGTAGTACCTCATTTTCCGCATTCAAAATAATACCATAAATGCGAACGATAAAAGTTTCCGGATTTTTCATTTTTCTACCAATTGGTTTTCTATATATTTAATAATCTGCTGGCTTTCACCGGGATGAAACCACTTCATCTCATTGTCATTCCTGAACCAGGTGAGTTGCCGGCGGGCATATCTCCGGGTATTTCGTTTAATCAGCCGGATTGCTTCCTCTTTTGAGATCTTGCCTTCAAAATACATGAAAAACTCCCGGTATCCGACAGTTTTCAGGGGAGTGAGGTGTTTTAGCGGATACAGCTCCCGGGCTTCCTTTTCCAGACCGGCTTCAATCATCCTGTCCACCCGCCGGTTTATTTTTTTGTGCAGCTCTGCCCGGTCGCAGTCGATGCCCACTTTGATGATTGAGAAGGGCCTTTCTTTTTGAGGAGCAGTGAGAAAAGAGGAGTAGGGCTTACCGGTTATAAGGCAGATTTCCAGTGCATGAATAATGCGGGAGTGATTTTTTAAATCTACTGTTTTATAGTAATCCGGATCAAGAATCTTCAGCTGCATGCGCAGGCTTTCAATCCCTTCTTCCTGCAACCGGATTGCCAGGTTGTGCCTCACTTCGGCATCCACATCGGGCAGCTCGTCAATGCCCTTGCAAACAGCATCAATATAAAGCATAGAACCGCCGGTCATTACAGCAACATCATGATTCTTAAAAAGATTTCCCAGTGTTTCCAGAGCTTTGATTTCAAAGCGGCTGACATTAATGGCGTCATGGATGGAGTGTGAATGAATGAAATGATGCTTCACGCTGCGCAGCTCTTCGGCAGACGGAACAGCAGTGCCGATGTTTAATTCACGGTAGAACTGCCTTGAATCTACCGAAACAATCTCAGTGTTAAAATGATTAGCCACTTCAATGGCAATTTTTGTTTTGCCTATGGCTGTCGGTCCGGTAATAATGATTAATGTTTTCCTCTTTTTACTCATTCTGACTGCAAAGTAATCCAAAAAAAAAGACTGTTCAAACGAATGTGAACAGTCTGTTTGTAATCATGCACGGAGAGAATGGTTAAAAGTCCTCCATCTCTCCGTAAAGCTTCGTGTAATCGTCTAAAATTCCGAAATCCATCAGAATCTCTTCTTCCCGATGCATGGATTGCTCCTCTTCGGCAGTATCCGCTCCAAGCATTTGAAGCGGCGCTGTGCCTTCTTGCCGGACAAGAAACGATTCTCTGAGATTTTTCTCCATATCAATTTCACTTAATTTTATGTAAAAAGACCGATCATTAAAAAAGTCAAAGGTGTATTTGAGCCTTTGTTCTTTTGATTGGATTATGTCAGAGAGTTTTGTATTTTTCATAATGTAGTATGGGCTTCCGTTAATTCCCTGATCCATTTGCGATATCTCCTTCAGCTTTTTTCCGCTTTCGTCGGAAAGGAAAAATGAAGCAAGCTGATAGGATTCGTAATTCAGACTCTCCTGAATTATGTTGTGCAGATCATAAAAAGTTTGATTGCCATTTATTTCTACCCGAAGTGAGAAATTTTTAGATTCCGGTGAACTTATT
>MTKW01001230.1_pt1 | contig 45568 bp, 65 predicted proteins | sample 1042761 | NCBI WGS metagenome assembly MTKW01 (sample SAMN06205366, study PRJNA360243) | anaerobic digester metagenome | biome: Wastewater treatment plant; feature: Anaerobic digester sludge; material: sludge; isolation source: anaerobic digester fed with sludge from wastewater treatment plant ... | reverse complement strand
AAANNATGAAATTAAAATAGTTGATGAGTTGCCTTCATCGACAAGCGAAACAACTCTTTATATAATCCCAAAGAATTAAAATGTTTAAGGTCGGAAATAAAGATTCATACATATATCTCGGCAGAAAAAATGTTGAAATGTATTTGGGGAACAAAACAGTCTACCCTGAAGATGACAGCATTACTTATGAGTATACTCTTGTCAGGACCTACTCGCAAGGTTCCTTAATTCATGCAAATGGAAACAACCATGCTATATTAACTATTAAGCGGAAAAAGTTTATAAACAACGTGTACGATTCAGAAGAATACTACGATCCAACTTTAACACTTACAGTAAATCCAGGAGGAGCGTTCTCGATTGATAAAATAGATATAGGACGATACAAGGTTACAGCACCAGACAGAGCCGACAATGTAGGAAATAGCAGAACAGCAACTGTTAAAGCAACAGTAGGATCATGGTCCGACACAGTGACTGCTCTCCAAGAAGAAAATCAAATCACACATACAGCTTATAAGACCGATATAGAGTTAGAAATAAGCACTCCTTATGTTTACAGTTATGCACCTGCAGGAGGAGTAACATGGACAGCAACAGCAAACGGGATGGAGCAGGACTACGAAAAACACTCTTATACATCTGGGTACCCAGCAGATTGGGAAGTTTCTGAATTTGGAAGGATGATCCTACCACAAGACATTACAATTACAACAGAAGGTACAGGACTTTTTGGATCAGGAAAAGGTAACGGCACATCTGTAACATGGGAAAACAGAGGAACAACATCAGGAAGTGATAGAAGTGGATACATAAAAGCAAGCTACGAAGGAAAAGTAAAATCTGTGACAGTTTACCAAAAGCTAAACAAAGTAGAAACTACAACCAATATCGCTATTACAACATTTACATTAAACGGGGCAAATGGAAACATTACAATTAATTATGAAGCACGAAATGTAGCGGTAGCAGCAAGTGGAAGCAAAAGAGAAACATACTCGTCTGGATCATACAAGACAGTGTATTTTGATGTTCCGGCATCTGGGTTCTCTGTGTCAGGGGTGGGATTTACATACAACCAGGCCCAGCAACGGGTGGAAGTTACAGCAAACAGTGGAAGCCAACGAAACGGAGTTGTTACAGCTTCTTATTCTGGAGCAACATCAGTACAAAGGACGATCATACAGCAAGCATTTGTGGTATCAGTTCCAATTGTAAGCTTGATTGTTTATTCTCGAATAGGAACGACTCTTACATTAAAAGGAAGCGTTGACTCAACAGGTGGAGCAGTAATAACAGAATGCGGATTTGAATGGGGCTATACTTCATCTTTAGGAAATACAGTAACAGCGACAACAGTTCAGAGTGGACAATTTACAACAGACCTGATCGTAAATGCTGGATCAACAGTTTATTATAAAGCATATGCTAAAAACTCAGCAGGAACAGGACATAGTGTCCAGACAAACGTAGTCATTCCGAACCTTCCTACTGTGAATTTACTAACACCAACAAGCACAACAGAGCAGATCCAAGATCCAAATGGTATGACGATTTTCATATCACGTATAACTTTGAAAGCATCTGCATCGGGAGCAGGAATTACACAGTATGGATTTGAGTATGCAGATAATGCAAGCTTAAACAACAAGACGGTAGTCTATAGTAACAACCTGGCAAGTGGACAATTTTCACACACTCTTACGTGGGGATTTGCACAAACTATTCATTACCGAGCATTTGCAACAAATGAAATGGGAACAAGGTATACAAACGTTGAAAACTACAGGCCATCATTATAAAAATAACTATATTTGGACATGAAAACAAAAGATTTAATTAATTTATTTACAGGACTGCAGCAATGCTTTGAAATTAAGGAGCCAGTCTTCAGATGGAAAGCATCGCTGAACTACATGACTTTACTGCCAATGATGGAGCAGTATAATGAACAATTGGAAAAACTGCAGTTGCAACACGCAAAGATGCAAGACGACAAACCAGTGATTGTGGACAATTTGTTACAGTTTAAAGATGAGGAAGCTTATCTAAAAGATAAAGAAAAGCTGGACAACACAGAGCTGGAAATTACTTTACACAAGATCAGGAAAATCGAATTGCCCACTGAATTGACAATGAGGCAGCTTGTGCAAATTGGTGCAATGGTACACGAGTTTAACGAATAAGAAAATGGCATTAACAACATCACAAGAACAAGAATTGCTTGCTATGAATGAAGCCTTTAAGGCTGGCAAAGCGATAACAGATTTAGACTTAGCAACCTCGCAAGATTTGAAAACATCATATATCGAGGTGGTCCAAGATGGAGTAAGTAAGCGAGCAACACCAGAAATGCTGGCTACAGCATTACCTGTAGACGGGATCTACCCAGACGTTCCAGTAAACCGAGTAACCATCAAGCGATTTTCTGGGCAGTTGTCACCCTTATTTGTGTATGAGGATAATATGTCATTAATGGCTAAGATCCTTGCACTATGTAAGCCTGTCTTGCTTAACAGGGATTCACTTGTTGATACTTACCTCTCAGGCTCCAACTGCCTGAAATCGGCAGACGGCTATCCTGCTAACTTGACGGCATGGGATAAACCCGCAATGACGCAGATTGGCGGATTTTGGAAGAAATATGAGTATAACGCATCAACCAACGAAAAAATCATAAAAATATCCCCCTACAAGGTAAAGGGCTACAAGTATGTACGAAGACGGTATGTAGGGATGTTCAACGGAAACACCGTTACCAATACAGCGGACGGGTCAAGTAAGACGTTTCTTTGCTCGAATTATGACGTATATACAACACAAAGTATAAGTCTTCGGAACGCTCACACTTACGCAAAAAATCTCGGAACACATTTTCGGGCAATGGCCGACCAAGACCTTGATGTGTATGCACTGCTATTCTCCCTGTTCAAGGGTACTGTCCACACGCAAGGGGTATATGAGGGTATAACGAATGTAAATAACACAAACTGGGCTGCTTACAATAAGTCAGCAGATGGGGGGGCTTCCAGTTATGGACAATTCCACAAAAACGGCGCTACAATAGGGCTTACTACACACGAGGGAGAGGTGTCGTTGTCTGTTACAGACTTTCCGAACGGGGCAATAACCGTTAAGCCTAATCGCTTTTTGTGGCGTGAAAATGGACTGGCTGGCCCCTATTACCTGTTTACGTCAGGAAGGTTGATAATTGACAATGTGGTTTGGCAAGTGAATGACCTTGCTGATATTGCTTTTACAAAGACTGAAGATTTTGCGCAATTATGCAGCCTTGCCGGGATTGCCCCGTCCGCTAACGGTTGGCAAAGAATCCTCGAAACATATCAAGACACATTAATGCCCTCTGCGATTGGAGGTAGTGCTACGACAGGGATGTGTGATCAGTGGTATGGATTAGCAGCCCCCACCGTAGGTGGGGTATATGTGCCGGCCCGGCTCGGGNNCGGCGTGTCCCTTGCTTCGGATGATCCAACTGATACTATTGCGGATGGGACAATAGCAGTATAGGCTTGAGGCGTTGGCCCGCCGCCTTGAAATATGCGGGCCTGGTCCCCTCGCCCATGTGCCGGCCCGGCTCGGGAATGCGAATAACGGTGCGAACGCCGGTCTGCGTTACCTGAACTCGAATAACGGTCCTTCGAATGCGAATGCGAATTACGGCGTGTCCCTAAACTACTCAAAAAGAGCTAAATGTTTTAATGATTGCGAAACAAGGGAAAAGAGGGGACCACACCAAATGGGAAAGAGGCTCAAATAATCGGTTAGTAGCATTGTACGAAAGCCGCAAAATAGAGTAGAAGCAATCGAGTTAAAGCTATGAAAAGAGAAATAGTTGCTATTGAAAAAGTGTTTGGTTTTGAGGCCCTTAAGGTCGCGGAAGCTATTGCTGGATCAGGCGAGAAGGCAAAGCGAGATTCTGTGATTAATTACAGACGCAATCTGAATAGTAACCTGTTGAGCCTAAGTAATAAGTTAGTTGCCGGAACATATGTTCCTGATCCAGGAACTTCTTTTAACATAATTAGTCAAGGTAAGATGCGACACATACATAAAGTTGGGTATGAAGCGAGGATTGTAGATCAGGCTATTGTGAATGCCATTGAGCCGCGTATACGGAAAAGTCTGATTAAACGCACGTATGGGTGTATATCCGGAAGGGGTGGCCTGATGGCGTCAAAGCAGCTGCGCCGCGACATGGTAGATATTAGATATTTTGTCAAAGCGGATATTAAAAAATACTATCCGATGATGCGACGAAAAATTCTCATGTCTCAGTTGAGCAGATTATTTAAGGGAAGTGCGTTCTTGCGCGTTGTGGATAATGTGTTGAATGCATACGTAAATAAAGACGTACCTGGGTTGGAAGGAGAAGGCGTAAGTATTGGTAGTTTGAAATCTCAGATATTTGGGAATCTGTACCTAACCCAATTTGATCATTACGTACAGGAGATCTTAAAAATAAAGTACTACCTCAGATATGTTGATGATATGGTCTTTGGATTTGGGACAAAGGAAGAAGCCGTTGAGGCTATCCCAAAAATCAGCGACTACCTGAAAGAAGAACTTGGAATAGAATTGCATAAGATACGTCTTGCCCCCGTTGGCAGACAAATAATTGACTTTTGTATGTATCAACACAGAAAAGACAAACAAGGCAAGGTGTATGTCATGTTACGCAAAAGGGTAATGTATCGCTGCTATTCGGCAATGCGTGATATACAGAAAAGGTGGTCTGGGAAAACGTTTAAATCCGGAGAGGCTGAACTAAAATATATTGAAAAAGAGAGGAGCCGCGTGTGTAGCTACCTCGGCTATTTGAAATATTGCAATAGTAAACAAACAATAAAACTGTTAAAAGATGAACACAATGACATTTTTAGGCGAATCGAAAGATGCGCCAAGGGTGCTCGCCGAGGGCAAGCATCAAACGCTTGTGCGGCCTAACCCAGGGCTGGACGAATACAGAGTTTACTTCAATCATAGAATTGAGGAAATTGCTAATGAGCAAGAAATCCTGCAGATCCCCGTTGCGGACTTTGTTGCCTGTCTGTCATCCTCAGAGCCGACGGATTCGGAATGGAGCGATCTATTAACGTCACATGGATATACAAAAGAACAAATCAAAGATATTCTGGAATGAAAGTAGTGGATTTTAATGAGAACGACTTTAGAGAAGATGATATTTTTGCAGGAGAACATAAGTCAGTTTTATTTGCAATAAATCAAGTGATTATTATTCATGCTGTAAGAGAAGCGGAGTTTAAAAAACAAAAAGAGGATGACAACGAAACACCAAAAGCAGAAGTAGCATTCTCTATTGAAGGAGAGCAGGATATTATGGTATTTTTCACAGGAAGCGAATGGTTAAGGAAGGTCTTATTTAATGAAAAAACTACGTTCCCATTTCGTTGTATTATAAAAATTGTAAGGATGGGCAATTTGTTGTCTTTTAGATTTACAAACCCTTCAACAGAAATAACAAAAGAAGATATTGAAAACATGGAGTTGTTCAGATTGAAACAAGGACGAAATTTTGTGAACAGAATGTAATCCCGTGCTCCAAAAAATATTTAATAATTACGTACTAAAAAAAAGCTTATGGACTGGACAACAGCAGCAATTTCAATAGGTAGCACACTCGCAACCGTCGGGGGTGTCGGGGGTATATTGTTTTATAGAGCAAACAAAAGCAGTGCAACTGCAGATGCGATAGACCGATCAGCTGAAGCGATGAAAAAACTCCTGGAAAGTTTCACTCAACAGCAAGAAATTTTCAACCGTACACTGGCGGACCGAGATAAAAGTATCCGAGATCGTGATACAATTATTGAACGGAACATATCTGCAATCAATGAACTAAAGAGAACAGTAAAGCAATTGGAATATAAACTAACCCAGATGGAAAGAAAATATACGGGGTTAAAAAAAGCATTTGACAAGGAAATTGCTCTGGGGTTAAGGTGTAGTCTGGTTGACTGTGATGAAAGAGTTCCTCCCTTAAAAGAACAGCAGGAAGCATTAAGTAACAAATAATGGAATACAGACTTAAAAGAATAGCATTAAAAGAAACCTACACGATCGGAAGATTGTATAGAGGAAACGAATACATTTGTGATACGTTGGAGGACACAGTGCGAGAACTGCCTGATGGAGAGGCAGGCCCGTTCTACAAAGTGCCTGGTCGTACGGCAATCCCACGTGGGCGTTACAGAGTGATCGTTAACGACTCTCCAAAATTTAAAAGAGAACTCCCCTTGTTATTAGATGTTCCTTTTTTCTCTGGAATCAGAATTCACAGAGGAAGCAAGCACGAACATACAGACGGTTGTATACTTGTTGGAGAAAACACAACGGTCGGACGAGTAAACAACTCATTGGATTGGGAACCTCGAGTAACTCAGATGATGAAAGCCGATAAAGCGGTATATTTGACAATAGAATGAAAAAAGCATGGATCATAATTATAATCTTACTTGTAATAGGAATTTTTGCAGGTGGGTACATTGTAGGAAGGCAGCTTCACAAGCCAATAGTAATAACACAACATGATACGATCCTAATAAAACCACCAGCCCCGATTGAAGTCAAGATCGTAGATGCCTTTAAAATTCCAAGAGTGCCTATTTTTGCCTATTTTGTGGATACAATTAATTATCCACATTATGTTGATGATACCCTTATAATTCCGATCGAACAAAAGACGTATGAAGGAGAACAGTACAAAGCATGGGTTTCTGGCTATTTGCCGAGTTTGGACTCCATATTGATACACAACACCACTCACACTATTATCCAGCCACAGAGCAACGGGAACCCGTCAATTTTGGGAGTTTACGCAGAGGTTGGAAGTGTTGTCATTCCAAAGTTTGGAATTTACGCAGGACTGGAGGCAGACATTAGGATCAAGCAATACAGAATTACAGCGAGAGGAGGAATGACGAATATAGAAAATGCGGTAAAACCGTATGTTTTGATCGGGTTAAAATACCAGATCAGTGGTATGAGATAAAAAAAAATACTATATTTGTAAAGATTTTTGTTTACATAGTTGCGAAAGGCAGATTCCAGACAGCTGGGTTTGCCTTTTTCTTTTGAAAAAGTTGTAAAATAGTTGCAAAGTTGTTGCTTATTATTTGGTAAATTGAAAACTATTTTGTATTTTTGTCATAGACAAACAGGAAGAAAAACACCTAACACACGCAACAATGAAAACAAAAAGACTTAACACTTCAGACAAAGAACTTCTTTTCACCTTTATTTGCAGAGAACTTGACACAATACAAAAATTTATTGAGATATCATTTTACCCTCCTGTCAAGAAAAAGTACATCAGAAAGTACAACGAAGCGGTAACCTTATTAAAAAAGCTGGCAACACAACTGCAAGACAACAGCAGGATACAAGGAGTAGCCAACGTTCACACAGAGTTGATCCAAGACAGTAAAGTGAACCACCTCTACTTTGTAGACGAAATCAGAAACGATTACTTAAAAGAGGTTTCTTTTTACAAAGCAACAGACCTGGCCTTTATTTATAGCAACTAAACAACACGGGGGCGAAAGCCCCCACTAAAAACAAAAATCATGAAAACAAACGGAACAATTTACAGGGCAGACGGGAAAAAAGTAAACGTATTTATTCCCGAAAAAGAAGATATGAACGATGAGGTCAACCCCGATTTTATCTTTCAATCAACCGCAACGGAACTTCTTGTTAAGGCGGTAAGGGGCGAAATAGACATACACGAACTCGCCTGGCAGGAACTTAGAAGCAGGGGCTTGACCATAACGGTAAATGGATTGGATTTGATAAATAAAAAACATGATCATGAAAGAGTATTGGCTTGAATCAACAAACGGACAGGGCTACTTCCAGGAAACAAAGAAAGAGTTTCACAAAAGAACAACTATGAAACCAAATAACCCAACAGCAGAACACGTTCTGAAGGACATCAAAGACTTTGTAGATGACATGGACGTCATAGTGGGAGAGGAACTGGACGATCTCTGGAACAAAGGAATAAAATATGCTACCAGCCATTTCAGACGAATTCTTCTTAAATACCAATACGAACTATGACATACACAGACATCATAGGACTTGGAGAATTTGACGTAGAAGTTGAATTTGAATTTGATGAAGGATGTCCTGGAGGCTACTGGACAGCACCAACGGGGGTGGAAATTAACATCGTAGCAGTTAAAACCTTAAAAGGACATGATCATACAGCACTTATTTCTAAATACCCAAAAATTGTAGAGTGCCTGGAAAAACGGATTTATGAAAACTATTTAGAAAACAAACGAAAATCAAAATTTGAGGAACCATGAACAGATATTACAAATTTGCACCTAATGTATACCTGGCAGAGTGTAGCCAAGAACACGACAAAGGAGAAGTGATTGAACTGGAAACACGCAGAGGTAACATTAACCAACATATTGTCTATAATTTAATTATGGAAAAAGACGGAAAGTTTTACTATTCAATTACACGGGCTGATGGATTCAATGATCAAGTACGAGCAAAGAGGAAAGCAGGCCAATATGAACAATGGGCTGAGAGTGCAGATTCAAAAGCAAAGGCTTATCATGAAGCATCACAAGAAGGTCGGGATTTTCTTATTTTAGGAGAGCCGATCAAAGTAGGACATCACAGTGAAGCTTCACATAGAGCATTGATTAAACGAAACCAGAACCGTATGCGTAAGATGGTGGAATTTTCAGACAAAGCAGACTACCACAGAGAACGAGCAGCATACTGGGAAGGCAAAAAAAACATCATTAACCTATCAATGCCAGAAAGTCTGGACTACTTTCAATACGAACTGGAACAAGCAGAAAAAACACATCAATGGCTTAAGGACAATCCAGACAAGCGACCACATGCATATGCTCTGACCTATGCAAAAAACAAAGTTAACGAGATCCAGAAGAAGCTCAAGCTTGCACAAATTCTATGGAGCGATGAAAGCAATCAGCATAACGATTAAAGGAGTACGGTACACATTTCATTTAACAGCAAACGAGTTGCAAATTTATGAAAACTCGATCCGATGTTTTGAAGGAATGTTTGTACAAGATGACTTCCTAATTTATTTTCCACACAAAGAAGTACCACCTGGATGTAAGCCAACACTTCGTAATTTCTTAGGATGGGAAAATTATGGAAAAGTAATCCGAGCAATAGAACAGTTAAAAAACAGCAAAGAAAATGCATAAAATTTGCAGATTTGTTTGATAAATTAAAAAAGAAGTTGTACATTTGTGTTTGAAAACAAACAGGAAAAACGTTAACCTTTAAAAATTCGCAACTGTGAGAGCAAGAGAAAAAATCAAAAATATTCTAACCAAGCTTGGAGTTTGCCTTCTATATTTTATTTCATTTGTGATCGGAACACTTATAGCATTACGACTTATAACGAATTACAATTATTATGGAAAATTCTTTATCAGATAATCTTTAAACTAAACAAACAAAACTATGGCAACAGAATCACAAAATCAAAAAATCCTAAACCACTTAAAGACGGGGGTAGGAATCACACAAGAAGATGCGAGGATTCTATTTGGTTGCTGGAGGTTGGCGAGTAGAATAAACGACCTCCGCAGGATGGGTCATTGGATAACGACTACTTCTGTTAAAACAACCAACAGAGAAGGCAAAAAGGTACAATTTGCTAAGTACTTTTTAATAACGGCAACGGACAACCCACAGCCGTATAGTTATAAAAGAAAGAAAAAAGACGATCAATGAAAACGAAAAAAGAAAGAATCATAGAAGCCATAAGATGGGGATTTATGATTTTTGCAACGGGTTATTTTCTTGGACATTTAATTTTATCAATTATTAACAAATAAAGCAACTATGGAAAAACTTATTAACATTCAGACAGAACTGAAAGCACCAAAAAGTCAGCTGAACAGATTCAGCAATTACCGATATCGGAGTGCTGAGGACATCCTGGAAGCGGTTAAACCCTTGCTTAAAAAAGAAGGATGCTATTTAAATCTTACAGATGAGGTTGTCCAGATCGGGGATAGGTACTACGTTAAAGCGACTGTTTCACTTGTGAGTGGAGAAAAAACCGTCTCCTCAACAGCATATGCAAGAGAGGCACAAGTGAAAAAAGGAATGGACGAATCACAAATCACAGGAATGGCATCTTCATATGCACGGAAGTATGCTTTGAACGGATTGTTCTGCATTGATGACACACGTGATGCAGACACAATGGACAACACAGCTCCAGCATTAGACAAGTTGGAAGAAGAAGCCATAGCATCAATAGCTCCAGCATTAGATAAGCTGGAAGAGAAAGTCATAGAATCAGTAAAGGCAGCAAAAACTCACAAAGACCTGGAAACTATCTGGAGTGAATACGAGGAGATCAACACAGGAAAACTGAAAATGGCACTTGTTAAAAAAAGTAAAGAGCTGACGAAAAAAGAAAAAGAAAACAAACAAAAAGAGGAAAACAATGAAAACCAACCAGGAAGTCTACTTTGATTCAATAACACACACCTACTTAATGGGTGACAAAATCTTGCAGGGAGTAACAACTTTGATGCGTAAGCACGGGTTGAGTACCGACTACTCGGGGATACCCGATCATATTCTAAAAAATGCAGCAGAACGAGGAACAGCAGTTCACAAAGCAATAGAAAACTACATCAACGGAAAGTCGTATGAAGATTGTCTTGTTGAAGCAGGGGATCATTACGATTTTGTAGCCAACGCATTGAAGGAATATATAAAGCTGAAGATTCCAGCAAGTACAGCAGAATATCTTGTCAGCGACAATGAAATGGTGGCAACATCAATAGATATTGTGATGACTGATTATTCACTGGCCGATGTAAAAACAACATCACAGCTGGATGAGGAGTCACTACGCTGGCAGTTATCAATTGGAAAGTTTCTGTTTGAAAAGCAAACAGGAATTAAGGTGCCACATCTTTATGGGATTCATATCCGAGAGAAAGGGAAAAAGATAAAAGTAGAGCCGATCCCCAGAGAGGAAGTAGAACGGTTGTTTGAATGTGAAAAAAACGGAACGAAATACACACAGCCTAAAGATGTTATTGTTGCAAAAATATTGCAAGGTTCTGAGCTCATAGAATTAATTGATCTGGAAAAAACCTATTCTGAACTGGATGCCAAGCTACAAAAAGCAAAAGACGAAAGGGATGAGTTTAGAAAACGATTTTATGACCTTATGAAAGAACATGGAGTTGACAAGGTAGAAGGAGAAAATATAACAATCACAAGAACGGCTTCATACACAAAAAACAACTTCAACTCTAAGCAACTTCAGAAAGACGATCCTAAATTGTATAAGAAATATCTTACTACAAGTAACGTAAAAGGTTCTCTGAGAGTCACATTCCCAAAATAGCAGAAATGCTCTATCAAGTGTCTACAGAGAATTGGAACATAACACTATCAACAAAAGTGAAAAATGATGATGGCGGTTATGAAGTTGAATTATTATTAACAGAATAGATCATGAACAAAGTAATCCTTGTCGGTCGAGTTGGAGCCGAACCAAAATCCAGCAAAACAGTAACGACGTTCTCATTAGCAACATCTGAATACTATACAGTAGATGGAGAGCGGAAAGAGCAAACAGAATGGCACAGATGTGTCACTTTTGGGAGGCTTGCAGAAACAGTACAGCAATGGGTAGCTAAAGGACAGCTTCTGGCAATTGAAGGTAGGATCAGAACTTCATCTTATGAAAAAGATGGAGAAACGAGGTACTCGACTGATATCTTAGTTTCAAAGTTGGAAATGCTCTCGAAAGGTAAAGAAAGAGCTGCAGCACCAGTTCCTGCACCAGCACCTACCAATCCACATCCGTACGAACCAGAGGATGAAGATATGCCTGCATGGTTAAGATAATCTAAAAACAAAAACTATGAAAATGACAGAAAAACAACGAATCAAAAGTCCTATGGATCGTATGTACAGATATGAAGTATGGAAGCTGTACAACCAATTTAAACTACAAAAACCGACAATGCGAACTCTTGCCAAATACATGGCAGAAAAATGGGGTGGAGTTTGGGAAACACACTATCGCAGAATAGCACGAATGGATCTGGAAGCATTAAGCACCATGACCGAAAGTGACTTTTTCAATAAATCTGTCTGGTAAGGAACATAACAATGAAACGATTGTTTGTTAAAAAAAGCGGTGAGGTTGCCAATCTTGCTGAATTGCAGGATTGGCTGGCCAATCGCATAAAACTTCTAAGAAACGGAAAGTACATCTTAAAGATAGAATACCATTCAAAGAGGCGAACATTAAGTCAGAACAAATTGATGTGGTTATGGTTTGCTTGTATAGCACAAGAAACAGGAGGCAACAAAGACGACATATATCTTGTTTATACTCATTTATTTTTGAAAAAAGATATTGAATTTCAACAGCAGATCATACAAACAACAGAACGAACATCAAAGTTGGACACTTTCCGATTTACCAAATTCTTAAATGAAGTACAGATCCATGCTCAAACGGAGTTAGGTATTACTTTACCATATCCAGATGACTTACGATTTGCCGAGTTTGAAGCTTACTACTCAAGATTTTTATAATGATTATTAACAGCAAAGCGTTGCAGGTTTGAAAAACATTGCTTACCTTTGTACAAGATTGACAACATGAAAGATTTAAAATTTTACACAGTTAAAGAAGTAGCCGAGATATTTAGGGTTTCAGAGTCCACAATTCGTCTGTGGTTTCGTCAAGGAAAAATAGCAGGCACAAAGACAAGTCCACGTTCTCCGATTAGATTCTCGGAACAGGATATTGAGAATTTTCATAAAAGTATTCAAACGGAAAATTAAGGCTTATAAAAATGGCAAACAAGAAAAACCTACCATATATTCCACTTTATACTGGCGATTGGGAAAAAGATTGTAACGTGTTAAGTTTGGAATCAGAGGCGGCTTGGTTGCGTATTATCTTCAAAATGTTCAATAGTGGCAAACAAAGTGTTTACAAAATTCCTACAAAAGCCTTACAAAATCTTTGGAGAGTAAACACAGAAAAGATGAACGACATATTACAGGAATTAACTGACAATGATATTTGTGGAATTGAACGAGAGGAAAGATTTATAACGTTTACATCAAGACGTTACGAAAGAGAAAATGCAATTAGTGAGATCCGTAGACAAGCAGTTGCTCAGAGAAAAGACCGCAAGTCTAATAAGAAAAACGATACAAACGGCTTACAAAGCGGATACAAAACGGATACAAAACGGATACATAACACTGAATATGAATATGAATATGATAATGATATTGAAGATGAAATTATATTAAAAGAGAAAAAGGAAAAAACAGATTTTAATAGAATAATGGATTCTTTTAATTCTATCTGTATTTCATTGCCAAAAATAAAGTCTATGACCGATAGGCGTAAAAAGAAAATAAACACAAGGCTTAAAGACTTGGGTGGGAATGTGGACTTGTTGGAGGATATTTTTCACAGAGTAGAAGCATCAGATTTTTTAACAGGACGTATTGCGACAGAAGAAGATTGGATTGCATCTTTTGATTGGATAATTAAAAACCAGGACAATCTGGCAAAAATAATGGAGGGGAACTATGACAATAAAGGAAAACCAAAACAAAGCGGTCACAGTAGACCAACAACAGAAGAACTTGCAGCTGCCGTCGAAATGGGAACAGCACTTGCGGATTTCAGAAAAGGACAATGAGTTGTATATGAGTCTTTACAGAGATCCAGAACCAACAAAGCAAGATCTACTAATAGCCAACCAGCGGTTACTTGCAGCATTTCCGAGAATGACAAAAGAATTCTTTGTGTTACTGAGCGAGTTCGTACAGAGTGAAAAATTCACAAGGCAACGATTGATGGATGCAGTAAACCACGTGATCGCAAACTTCCAGTATAAGGAATTGAACGTAGCAGATGTTATTGGCTTTGATCGCAGGGTTAAACTTTACGATCGTAATGAAATGTGTTATTACATCCAGAAGAACTCTGCCAGCACGGACCATTTTCAGAGAGTTGTAATAAATGAGCAAGTATTCTGGGTGCTGAAAACAGATGTAGCAAAAGCAAGACTAAGAACAATTAAATAAGCAACTATGAGGGAAAATATTATCAATCACGAAAGCGACAAGGAACTTTGTGCTGCAATGTATTACAAGAAACCAGCGAGGAAACCAGCGAGGAAATCACGGAACGCAACATTGAAGGCAAAACTTGACAGGGTGTTTTCCGAGTATATCCGTTTGAGAGATACCGAAGGACATACGAAAGACGGGTTTTTCAAATGTATCAGTTGCGGACAGATTAAACCCTACTCCCAGGCAGATTGCGGTCATTACATCGGTAGGCAGCACATGGCAACAAGGTACAACGAAATAAACTGCAATGCCCAATGTCGTTTCTGTAACAGATTCAACGAGGGCTTGAAAGGCGGTTATCGTCAGGGGCTTGTTCAAAAATACGGAGAGGACAAGGTATTGTTGCTTGAATCACAACAGGTTAAAACCGCAAAAATTAGCGTTTTTGAATACGAGGAGTTAATTAAATTTTACCAACAAAAAATAAAGGAATTTTAAAATGGAAGCAGCATTATATGGAAAATTAATAATAAGCTCTCTGGTCATTATCATTGCCGGGTGGCTCTTTCAGGATCAGGCAGACAGATACAACGGGAAAGTGGCAACGTTCTTCCAGAGGGCATTGACGGTGTTGCTGATGCTGTCAATGATTGTTTGTGCCGGGAGTGTGATTGCAGTAATATGGATTAATAATTAACGGTTTCCGCTATGTGCAGTTTGGGAATAAAAGCACTGCACTATCAAACTACAAAAATGTAAATTAAATGGACAAAATTATGAATACCACTGAACCCCAAATTGCATATAGCGAGTGTTGTACGCTGCCTTTTGTTAATCAGATTTTAAACACTGATTGTTTAGATTTGCTTTCACAAATTGCAAATGATACGATTGATTTAACAGTAACATCACCACCTTATAATTTAGGAGTTAAGCACCATACTGGAAATAATGTATTTGAAGCGTATGACGAATATATTGACGATATGCCCGAAGAAGAATACCAACTACAACAAATTAATGTGCTTAATGAGATTTATAGGGCTACAAAACAAGGTGGAAGTATAATGTACAACCATAAGAACCGAATAAAAAATGGTAGGCAAATAACGCCTTATGAGTGGATTTTAAAAACTGAATGGACTTTAAAACAAGAATTAGTTTGGTTTAATGGCTCTCAAAACTTTGATAAATGCCGATTTTACCCAATGACTGAAAGAATATATTGGTTAGCAAAAGGTACTAATACCAACTTTATAAATGCAATAAACCAACACGATTTCATAAAAGATGCAGCCGAAGGAACAGATAAGGAACACAAAAGGGCTTTTCCTATAAAGTTGGCTCAAAGATTTATAATTTGCTTTCCTAATGCTGAATTGATATTCGACCCTTATATGGGTACAGGAACAACCGCAATTGCAGCAATAAAAGAAAAAAGGAAGTTTATCGGTTCTGAAATTTCTGCAAAATATTGTCAAATTGCTAATAAAAGAATAAAAAATGAAATTAGTACGCTGTCACTTTTTTAAGGTTACCTACAACTTAAATATAGAATCAATACCTATACACCCCCGAACTTGGGGTATAGAAACAATAAAGTAAAAACAAACGGTAAATTAAACGGAAATGACAAACGATTTGTATTCAGCAGACAAAGTTAATGAACTTGAAAAGAGAGTTGCAAAACTTGAAAAAGTAGTTGCTCAATTAGTAGCAAAAGAAACTAATAAACAACGTGAATTTGAAGCCAACGAAGAATTTGAAAGGCTTAGAGATGAGGCAAGTGCTCAAATAGGACACGATATGTAGCACTTGCCACTAACTTAGAAACAGAATCAATGCTTATACACCCCCGAACCTGGGGTATAGAAACAATAAAACAAAAAACAATGGAAACAATGGAAAAGGAACACAGGGAAAAAATGATTGAAATGGCGATTCTGCTATCAACGCTGGCAACGCTGGTGGTGATGTTCGTAGTGGTTTTCGGGGTTGTAATGTTGGCGATGTGATGAATTTATCCGAGATAATCCCCCTTGTCGTTGTATTTGCGATGTGCACTACATTGGTGGTTTGTGCAGTTTGGCTGGTGGTTTGGGGGATTAAAAAACTGCTGAAAATAAGAAACAACAAAACAACATGAACACAATCAAATTCATACGCTTATTTTTTAAGATGCTCGGCACACCTGCTTGGTATCAGGGTATTGACCACCCGACAATATGGCAGCGAATTACTTGGCGCACAGGCCCGGCACTTGCTTGGAAGGTAGCCAAAATGTGCTACTTCGAGTAAAGTTATAAAACAACAAAACATGAAAAACAATATGAACACAACATTAGAACTCCCAGAAGGCAGCAAGGCTGTAATATCGGGAAAAGTAATTGACGGCAAGAATTACCTTGTCGTTGAGGTGGAACGGGAACCCGAAAAATCCGATACTCCCGAATGGACTAAATTCAAAAGAGGGGATGTGCTGATATGCCCAGATGCCGAAAAAGAGATATTTGTCATTTTCGGAGAATACGTGGAGGGTAGCAATCATACCTGTTTTAACTGTATATTTAATAGCACGGGTGACATAAACACTAACTGGGCGTCAAGCCCGTTCAGAAAAACTACCAAAGAAGAAGAAGAACGATTTTTCAAATGGCTGCGAGAAGAAAGAGGACTTGAGTGGGATGGCGAAAAATTGGTGGAATTTCTGAAAGAGGGCGATATGGCGATATTTTGGGATAGCGATCCGAGTTTGGCGCTTATATCTATTTATCAGCGTTTTGTAGATAGCAGCTATGTTGATTGCAGGGGTTGTTATTGGGACAACGCCATCAAATGGGATGACACAAAGGAGCAGTATGAAAGGGTTTTACGAGGCGAAATTTAATCTTACCATGCAAATTCAAACCACAACTTAAAATATGAACATACGAGATTTACCATACAGAATTATCGGCTTGCCGTTTTTTATGATTATCGGCTTGCCGTTTATTGTAGCGCACTACACCAAATGGTGCGTGGATTTTATGCGCTTTGGAGGAGAGGCGTTTGAGGGAATGGGATTGATTGAAGATAAGAAACAACGACAACAATGAGAATTACTCAATACTCAAACGCAACAAGTGCTAAAACAAAAAACCGCAGGGTTACTGTTCAGCGCTCCTCGGATAGAGAGGGTTTTAATGTGGAATTTTTAGTTGTGGATGGCGATACACACCCCCGCTCATTCCACAATTTAGAACGCGATAAGATGGTTGTTACAACCGTTGGTATAACAAATGAATCGGCGATGGCACTTTTGGCGTGCCTGTTAGATCAATTGAAAAGATGCGGAATGGCGGATGGCGCAATTAAACTATTTAAAGAAAAACAATGACGACAAAAATCTACAACATAAAGTCAATGGACAAAATAAGGGTATTGACAACAGACGGCAGGTTGTTAAGTCTGCTGCGGATTGGGGAAAGTGTGAAAGACGGCTCCAATAAAATAACCTGTTCAAACAAAGACGGGGAACCGGTGGAATTGACCCTTGGAGATATTTCCTTTGTTTTCGGGCATTACAAGCTATCAGGACTTGAAGTGGACACAAAGGATGGCAGACGGATGAAGGTCGTTTGTATAGGCGAAAACGGCACGGAAACGGGTTGTAACAAGGTTGTTTGCTCGGTAGGCAGGAAAACTGAAGACATAACCTTTCAGGATGTGGAAAGGGTGTATGGGGTGTATAACTTTTTCAACTTCAAAAAAGGAACATTGGGGTAAAAAGAGAAACAATGAGAATAACGTTGGCGGTATGCTACGTGCCGGATTAGAAACAAAAACACTATCAAATTATGACGGAACTTAATAAAGAGCAGGAACTTTGGCAAACCACGACACCCGGCATGGAGTATGACCGCGTGTTATCGGCTGCTTTTTCTCATCGTGATTTATGTTTTAAAGCAGCCAAATACCTTAGAAATAAAGGAGTACAGCCATTTCATAAAAGCCAATATGTTGTTTGCGAATTGGAGCGAGTTGGAGAAAGCCCAGATGCTTTTGGATTTGGTGGAAGCTCAACACAACTTATTGAAGTAAAGGTTTCGCGCTCTGATTTTTTAAGTGATAAAAAGAAATATTGGCGCAAATACCCCGAGCATGGTATTGGTAAATTTAGAAGTTACTTATGCCCTGAAGGAATGATTAAAGAAAAAGATTTGCCTAAATATTGGGGCTTGCTATGGGTTAACGAGAAAGGTAAAATAACCGAAATAGTTAAACCGGAAGCGCAACCATGTAACCACATTGAAGAGTTGAATTTAATCGTATCAATTTTAAGACGTGAAGGAATTGCACCACGAATATTTAGTTACAAAAACTATTCGAGTGATGCAGTCTCTTAAAGTTGCCGATAACGGACAGGTATATGAGCCGTGTGGAATAACCCAACAACAATCGAACGAGGTACACAGTAATAATTAAATTTTTAGTGATGGAAAATAAAGACTTATACGAAATTATGAAAACAGCAGGGGAGAAACACCCTAAAAAACATGGTGATTGGTATAGACTTCATGTTTATGACAACCATTATCTGATTTTAGATACATGGAATGGATATGTTTACCACTATCCAGACGGAGCAGAACCAACAAGCTCAGATAATATGTATAGATGTGTTTATACGTTTGTTGATAGCAAAGGAAGCCCGAGTAATTATGAAAGAGTAAAAGGACATATGAATGATTTTTGGTATGGACACATATCACATTTAAGGCGGACTGGATAAAAATTTAATTATGGTCAAATTAGCACAAACTATGAAACGAGCTACAAACGCAAGCATGGCTTATATACCATGTTGTAGCATCGTTTTAATGTGCTACAACTTAGATATAGAACCAATACCTATACACCCCCAATTAGGGGGTATAGAAACAATGAAAACAAAATTAACAGACAAAGGTGTGAAGCTGGCATTAAAACTAAATAAGCTTGTTCATAACAGGTGCAAAGACGTACCGCATGACATCGGACTACAACTGATTGACATAGTGATCCAGCATACAAGATGGATTTCAGTAAGCGAGAAACTTCCACCAAAGAACGAATTAGTAAGCGTAAGGAATGACGACTGTGTACCTCCTTACAGTCATGCAAAGTATTTAGGCAAAGGAAAATGGCTGAGTGCTTATTGTGATAGAAATCTCTATCCAAATCCCACGCACTGGAAATTAATAGATGAGTGGTGATGGAAAGATTTGAGAAATACAAAAAAGGCGACAGCAATTATGATTGGGTGTTCGGTAGGTTTCATATTGATTTCTGTCCACCAATAAGAAGTATAACCATTTGGTACGAAACCCCATTTGACGGAAAGTGGGATATTGCAGAAATCCGCACAGATTCCGAAGATGTTTTAATTGAAGTATTGAGTGTATTTGAAAAGTTTGAATGATGGACAAAGAAAAACTAATTTACAACCATCTAAGAGCAGCGATGGAAAAAGGCATAACTGTTTATTATAAGACAAGGAAAGGAAAGCTTGTAGGAGTTGACAGTACACATGCTATAATGAAATTAGATGGAGTAGAAACAACTGTACGAGCAAAGCACAAATACGTTTTTGTTTATGCAGAAATTGATTAACTTTGAAATAATTAATTGAAATAATGACTTTATCATTTAGAACACATTGGGGAAAGGAAATGGGTGACCTTGCAGGAAAGCCTACGCATTTTGCTGAGAAAATAATCAGAGGGTTATATGTTAATGAAATTATATGCAGAACAGAACAGTACTACTTAGCTGCAGAGTTGAATAAGAAAAACAGGTTTCATATTAACCTTGAAGATGTGGTCCCCAAATTTCATACGATCCGAGAGGACAAAAAAGACAGATGGAAGGTGGGGAGTAAGATTCACTTTGTAGTAAATAATAGAACAAAAGACAGGTTTCAATTTGCACCTGTTCTTCAAGTAAAATCCATTCAGAAAATTGAGTTTATTCCTACTTGGAAAAGAGGTGAGGGAAGGCGCACTATGATAATTATTGATGGGCTTCGCCACGGAACCTTCTGGCATGATATAAAAGTTCTTGTAGGGGGAAGATATGTTTTAGAGGCAGATGGGTTTGGGGAATCTGAGGGTTGCAAATTAGCGAAAAATGATGGGTTTGACACGCTTGACGACTTTTTCAAATTCTTTAAAAATGATAGACCTAAAACTTATAAACTCATTCATTGGACAACTTTAAAATATTAGCGTTATGAAATTATGGACTAAAATCAAATCATGGTTCTCGGGGGTCACAAAGATCGTTGTGTTCTTGATAGACAAGTACGGAGAAGCAGCGATCATTAAAGACAAAGAGGAAAGCAACTACAAGACGTGGTGGCGTTACATTATTGCATTTCTGGAAGATGCTTATCTTTATGCAGAAATGGTAGAAAACTTATTAAAAGGCAGTGCAATCCCGACAAAGAGTGTGGATGTACAGCAGCACTTCAAACGAGAAGAAGGCGATGCATATGTACCAGTAGGAGGAATAAACTCCAGAGCATTTAAGACTTCTTTCTTTAAAAACAAAGCAGAAAACTTCAATAAAAAACTATGAAATTCTTCGGTTATTTAGATTTATTTATTTTGGGGCTCATCTTCGGTGTTATTCTTTATTTCTGGATTAAAGGAAAAATCAACAAACGGAAAAATGATAAAGAGGTATAAACGGAAGTCCTATGAAATTGAAGCAATTCAATACACGGGAGAAAACATTGTGGAAATTGCGGAGTTTGTAAAACCACAAATATGCTTCGGACGACTTGAAGATGGTACTTTTTTTCTGAAAGAAGGAATCAGTTCTTACACTGTTGAAGTCGGGGATTGGATTGTTAAAAAATTAGAGGAACGGTGCTATCCACATTCTGAAGATGCATTTAAAAGGAATTACGAAAAGGTAGAATAATGGAGCAGCGACTTTTCAGATGTCGATATTGTAAAGAGAGAGTACCGCTTGAGGAGTTAAGGGTGCGTATTCCACAAGTGTGTAAGCAGAAATCTTGTGTTTCTGATTACTTTGAAGAATACAAGGACAGAGTTATTCAAAGCGGCAAGAAGGCTCTTAAACGCAAACAGAGAGCAGAAAAAGAAGCTGCAAAGAGTAAGAGAGATCTGGAAAAGGAACTGGAAAAAGTATTCAATTATTTTATTAGATTACGTGATTCAAAGGATAGCTGCATTTGTTGTGGACATTTTGCAAAATATTGGGATGCAGGTCATTATTTTGGAGTTGGTTCGCATCCAGAACTTCGCTTTGATGAAGAAAATGTACACAAATGCTGTACCAGATGTAATCAGTTTTTGGACGGGAACCTTGCAGAATATGCAATAGGACTCGAGGCAAAAATTGGTACAGAAAGATTTGAAGCATTAAGACAACGCAGAGGAAAAGAGCAGCACTATACAAAGTCGGATTTGCGAGAAAAGATAAAAGAATACAAACAAAAAGTAAAAGAGTTGAAAAAAGAAATTTAAGAAATTAAATACAGGAGGGTCGATCCGTCATCTCATTAGTTTAGGTTACAAAAGTTTGTTTTTCTTAGGATCGCCCTCTTTCTTTTAACAAAAAAACAACAAAAATCTTTAGAAATAGTGCCCTAAAGTGGTGCAAAGATTAGGTAAATTGCAAACTAATTTGTATATTTGTATCAGCAAAGAGAGAGAAACAAACCACTTAAAAAATAAAACTATGAAAACGAAAATCATGAATCTTAAGATTGAAGCACAACAGCAAAGCTTGATGCATATTCAAAGAGTCGGAGAGGCCCTAATTGGAGTTTACGAAAAGATGGAGAAAAAAGGGCTTATCAAAGAATGGAAGTATGTCTTAGACGTTTACAATGCAGGATACGAGCTTCGGTTCAGAGTGAACACAGACACAGTTAACTTTGACAACATCAGAGAAGTTCTTCATAACGGAGAAATGGCAAACATTATCTACTCAGGAATGCAGGTAATTATTCAGCCAAAATCACCATGGGTAGACGAATGGGAAGAAGGTAAAGGAACAATTAAGTTGGAAGCAGCAAACGTTTCTGGACACTATTACACAAGGGAAGAAACAGTTGAGAAGTTCTCAGTAGAAGATCTTCTTCATGAAATTGACTTTTTGAAAGCAAGTATTTAAAAGCCAGAAAGGACCAGGACAATGAGAAAGTGGAAGCCAACAAAAGCACAAAGAAAAGAGTTTGCACAAAAGATGCAAGATCCAGAATATGAAAAAGCGTATCTTCAAAGAAAGGAAAAAAGAGCTGCCTCACGGAGAAAAAACTCGGACTACGACTACTCTTCAGCAGGGGGCTCTTTTGTTCCTACAAGGATACAGTATCAATTAGCAACAGTAATTCTTGAACAAAGCAAGGACAGTAACTTGCGACACTCGGCCAGAATAGTGACAAGTGGGTACGGAAACAACGAAAAGGTCCATCACGATCACATACATGTTGTAAATGAATTTGGAAGAAATAATTACTTTAAAAAAATAGAGGTATGCAAAAAAGAAATAATATAATGCTTCATTTTCATGGAGCCATAGAAGGCAACCAGGCAATATGCTTAATAGAGGACGGGTACCTTTATCTTCCTGCAGAGCTCTGTAAAGAAGGAGAAGAACCCAACGAGATCCTTATCAATGTGCAAGATTACGACAAGCTGGAAGAAAACAAAGAACTTAGAATAGAAACGACCAGGAAGCATCACTATTTATAGTGAGTGAAAAAAGCTTATCTTTGTGTAGATTATGATACAAATTGTAAAAAGAAAAATAAGCGAGCTAAAACCAGCAGACTACAATCCACGTAGGATGACGGAAACGCAGGAAGAACACATAACAAACTCGTTACAAGAATTTGGATTTGTAGATCCGATCATTATCAATGTGAATCCAGCCAGGAAGGATGTAATAATCGGAGGACATCAAAGAGTCAAAGTCTGGCGTAAATTAAGAATTCTTAAAAGATGATTAAATTTTCAGAATACGTAACATTAGGGCATCCCGACAGGATAGCAGATTATATCTCACAAAGCTTGCTGGACGAGTTTATCAGAAACGATAACAAAACAAGGTATGCAGTAGAGGTTCAGATTAAAGGTAACAGAGTAACTCTTGGAGGAGAAATCACGTCGACTTACAAACCAACAAAACGAAGGATCAGAAAAGTTGTAAGACTTGCAGTTTTTGACATCGGCTACAATAGCAGGTACAAAGAGAAATGGGGAGAGCATGCTATCTGCTGGAAAGATTTAAAAGTAACGTGTAACATTTCACAACAAAGCCCAGACATAGCGGTCGGATTAAACGGCTGGGGAGATCAAGGAGTGTTCTATGGATATTACAATTGTGAGAACAAAGGAGATACCTACGAGCATAAAACGGCAAAAGAAATCGGAGAACTACTCTTCAAAAGCGGTGTAGGTGGTCTGGACATTAAGACACAAGTAATAACACGAGGAGGAGAAGTGATAACAGTTATTGTAGCGATCCCTTTATTAGATGAAAAAGACAAAGAGAAAGTGGAAATGTTAGTGCGTAGACATTTGAAAGGAGAGTACAAGCTTATTATCAATGGAACAGGAGTCTACAAAACGCACTCCTCAATAGCAGATTGTGGAACAACAGGAAGGAAGCTGGTGGTTGATTTTTACGGAAACGGAAGTCAGATCGGTGGAGGCTCTGCCTGGACAAAAGATGGAACAAAAGCAGACCTCACACTAAACCTTTATGCAAGACAGCTCGCAAAAGAGTGGAGCATACGATTGCAAGAAACAATAAGAACAAGTATTGCCTGTTCTATTGGAAAACGAGAAATTTATGTTACTATAACAAACGAGCAAGGAGAAGTATTAAAGTCGTATATAGACCACATATCTCCTACAGCTTTAATTTTAAGGTTTAATTTATACAAACCGATATATGCAAGTTTATGCAGAAACGGATTATTTAGTAGAATAAAATGATGGAAGATTTGTTCACATACGAAAAAGCACACACAGTACGTACAAAGGACAAAATGGACATAAGGACCAGGAAAGCGGAAAGACGGCAAGAATTGAGAGTAACCACTCGTGATGATGTCTTTAAAAAACTAATGAAAGATGTAGGAGGGTTTCCTAATAAAAACGAATACCTCGCTATAAAGACAAATGGAACATCAGATTGTGGTAGTATTTTCACTTATGCTTTAAACACATGGGGAGAGATTGAAGATATGTACTTAGCAACCTGGACCATATCAAAAGCAAACATAAAACGGCTGAGAGATGCACTGGACAGCGGAAGGTTAAGAAAGCTGACAATTGTATTCTCAGATACACTAAAGCCAGCCAATCCTGCACTTTATGCAGGACTGGTAGGAGCAATGAAAGGAAGGGAGAATGTGGCACTCAAAGAAGTGAACTCCCATGCAAAGACGTTTTCTATAAAATACAAAGACCAATACATTACAGTAAGTGGATCAGCAAACTGGTCGGAGAACCCAAGAATAGAGAACTTCTTGATAATTAATGATGAAAATTTATATGAACACCACAAGCAATGGATGAGCGAACTAACAACAGCATAGAAAAAAAAGGAAGGAAAGCTACAAATGCAGAAATGAAACTGCGACAAGCCACTGTGTATGACATGGTTATAAAAGGAGCGACAAGACCTTTTATTTTGCGATATGCTGCAAGAGAGTGGGGAATCAGCAGTCGGTCAGTAGATAACTTGTTAGCAAGAGCAAAGCAAGACATTGAGAAAGTATTCGGAGAAAAATACAGAAAAGAAAAGCTAACCTTACAATTAGCAAGGCTGTCAGATTTGTATGTCAAAAACTACACGATTGAAGATTACAGAGAATGCAGGAATGTCATAGAAACGGAGAACAAACTACTGGGATTAAACGAAGCAGAAAAGCATGATGTAAAAGTAGAAGCAACACGAATCCTAACGTTTAACCCGTTTATTGAGGGCGATGAAACCAACAACGGCACTACGTAAAATAGCAGCATTAAAAGAGAGGGTGTGGATCGTACAGGGAGGACAAGGAGCAGGGAAAACGATCTCCATCCTCATGATTCTTATAGATTATGCAAGAGCAGTAGCAGACCTTAGAATTTTTATTATTTCAGCAGAGCTTTCAAAGATGAGAGTTGGGCTTATTCCTGACTTTGTGAAGATAATGAAAGCAACGGGTGTGTTTCGTAGGGATGAGTTTGTAGGAGGGAACCTCTACAGATTTCATAATGGCTCGATCATACAGTTCTTAGGGCTGGATAAAGAGGACGTAGGAAAAGGAGTGAGAAGTGATGTTGTCTTTGTTAACGAAGCAAATAAATGTAAGTTTGATGAAGTCCGAGAGTTTACCTCACGAGCAAAGCGTGTGATTTTTGACTATAACCCAGACTTCAGATTCTGGATAGATGAGGAGTTCAAAGGGAGAGAAGGAGTTGAGGAAATAATTCTTACTTACAAAGACAATGAGGAGCTGGATGAGAATGAAGTGCGAGAAATAGAAAGCTACAAAGAACGGGGATTCATTGATCCAGACAGAGAGGACTACGATCAAGAAGATAATATCAAAAATACATATTGGGCAAACAAATGGAGGAGTCGGGGGCTTGGCCAGTACGGAAGTGTTGAAAATGCAATTTACACAGACTGGAGGATTGGAGAGTTTGACGAGTTACTTCCTTATTGGTACGGCTTTGACTTTGGATTCAGCACAAGCTACGATGCACTGGTAAAAATAGCGATCAATGAAAAACGCAGAATAATATATGCTGAAGAAATCCTCTACCAACGGGGGTTGTCACAGGATGCTTTGAAACAAATTCTAAGAACACGAGTACGGCCAACAGACCTAATTGTAGCAGACAATGAGGAGGCCCGTCTTGTTAGTGACCTTGCAAAAGAGTTCAATGTTAAACCAGTAAAAAAGTGGAGAGTTGTAGAAAGAATAAAATATGTTCAGAGTTACACTCTTGTAGTTACAGAAAAATCATTAAATTTGCAGAGAGAGTTAGAAAATTACGTCTGGTCGGATAAAAGAGCAGAGGTACCTGTAAAAGAAAATGACCACTTACTGGACGCTTTAGGATATGCAGTGACTCACAACAAGTCTGCATTCCAACCGCAAGACGTCAGATATTTAGAAAAATTAATATATTAGCATCATGAAAGAATTTGACAACTTGCAGTTAATAGATCAAATAAAGTATCTCAAAGATACAGACGTAGTGATTCCAAGTTGGGAGAAACTGGAAAAAGAATACAATCCAATGAAGCATGCCGTTATGGATACAGCAACGTATCCAGACTTAACAGACGGAGAAGGAGCTCCAATACCCGTGTCGAGAGTTCCTCTTGCTATGCAAAGGCTTGCAGTAAGACGTATGACAGAGCTGGCCGTAGGGTTGCCTGTAAAAAGAATTTACCACTACGATACAGATGATGAGAGGCAGAAAGAGGTAGCAGTAATGCTTGAAAAAGTGTTTGAAAGAAATAGAATCGACTCAATAAATATTGAACGTTGTCACAATCTATATGCCTCTTGTATTAGTTTAACACTTTGGTACGGAGTAGTAGAAACGAACAATTACTACGGGTTTGATTCAGATATAAAGCTACGGTGCAAAAACTACTCACCATTGCAAGGACATCAAATTTATGTAAAGAAAGACGAAACAGATGATGTTATAGCGATAAGCATCGGATACAAAGTGAGAGAGGACAAAAAGGATGTCGAGTATCTACTTGCCTATACTAAGGACAAGCTTATCACTTACAGAAAAGAGATGGAGTGGACAAGAGAAGAACAGGAAATTGCTATTGGAAAGATTCCTGCAGTTTATGTGGAAAGACCTCTTCCGATTTGGGAAAACACAAGTCCATTAGTTAACGAATTGGAGTGGACGATGTCCAGGATGGGAAATTACATCAGAGCCAATGCAAAGCCAATATTTGGTATTTTCTCTGATGAAAAGATATCAACAGGAAAGGAGCCAGGATACTATGATCGTCTTGTGATTCAGTACCCTGCTAATGCAGAAGCAAAGTTTATCACTTGGGAACAAAGTACAGAAGCAGTTAAAATGCACGTAGAGTTTTTAAGATCCTCTTTCTTTACAACTTTACAATTACCAGAATTTGACTTTGAAACAATGAAAAGCACTCCAATGAGTGGAGAGGCCAGAAAGATGATGTTCATCGATGCTCAGCTGAAAGTAAAGGATGAATCAGGACGACTGGAAGAAATGATGAGCCGAGAAGTAAACGTAGTGAAAGCATTCCTTAAAATCATGCGTCCAGAATATGCAGATGCTATAGACAAGCTACAAGTAGAAGTTGAAATTGTGCCGTTCACAATAAATGATGAACGAGAAAGAATCGATAACATCATAGCTGCAACTGGAGGTAAAGCGATTGCCTCTCAGAAAGAAGGAGTTCAGATGTTAGGTTGGAGCGTTGATGTGGGAGAAACACTGGTAGAAATCCAGAATGACGAAAAGATGGACATCACCCATCTGTACGAATAATTGTAAAGAATGAACAAAATCTTTGACAAATATATTGATTTGATTGCTCGTGAATATACACGAACAGGGAACCTGGATGCAGCTTTGAAACGATATATAAAAAAGTTGACAGACGAATTGTATGCAGATATTGTCAAAGGAGTAAATGCAGCATGGTGGAGAGCAGACAAAAGGAACACCAGAGATGAAAATAAATGGCTGAAAGACTTTCCAGAGTTACGAGATTTAAACAAAAAAAGGTTAAGTCAAACAATGGCCGTACAATTGGATCTGTTCATTGCCAGGAAGCATGGGAAGTTGAACTTATCAGAAAGAGTGTGGAAAGTAACAGAAAAGCTGGAAAGCGATATCAGGGATGTTATTAACACAGGGCTGAGTGAAGGAATGAGTGCTGTCAGGCTTGCAAGACAGTTGAAGCAGTATTTAAGAGAACCAAATAAATTGTTTAGGAGAGTACGTGATTCTCGGGGAGCGTTACGTCTTTCAAAAGCAGCTACTCTGTATCGGCCAGGAACAGGGGTGTATCGCTCAAGCGTAAAGAATGCTCAAAGACTTGCAAGAACAGAAATCAACATGGCGTATAGAAGTGCAGATCATGAGAGGTGGAAGCGATCAGATGTTGTTGTGGGAATAGAAATACGTTTGTCAAACAATCATACGACCAGGAACCATCGAGGAGAAGTTGTTCCTTTATACGACATTTGTGATGAACTTGCAGCACGGTACCCTGTAACGTTTAAGTTTGTAGGATGGCATCCACACTGTAGGTGTAATGCTGTACCAATAGTTAAAACAATGGAGGAGCGACGTCGGGATTACCGTTTAATTTTGGAAGGAAAAGAACCATCGCCAGAGAGCGTAAACAGAGTTGTCAGCGTACCTCCAAAGTTTCATGAATGGATTATCAACAATTATGACAGAGTTCTAAGAGGCTCAAGTGTTCCATATTTTATACGTGACAACTTTGTGCAAGGAAATATAAGGCTGGGTTTAAAGACAGCATAATTAAATAATTTTATTATATTTGCAATGAAAACAAAATTTTTACAAACACTTAAGACCAAGTATGAGGGAGTAAGTGAAACGATCTTAAGCAGGATTGCCAGCAAAGTGGCAGAAACTGCAACAGACGAAAGTGCTATCGAAAAAATAACGTTACAAGACATTCTGGAACGTTATGGTGATAGCAGAGCAACAGAAGCAGCTGTAACAGCAGTCGCTAAGTACAAAAAAGAAGTCGGGGCTACTGGGGAGTCTAACGAATCAAAAAAGAAAGATCCAAAAGACGACCAAGAAAAAGAACCACAAGAAAAAGGTGCCACGCAGGATGACGTGCTAATCAAACGCATCGAGGAGCTGGAGAAATTAATCAGACTGCAACATTCACAAACACGTATTGGAAAGGTAAAGGACTTAATCGGGGATTTACCAGAAACACTACAGAAGCCGTACTTGCGGATTAATGTAGAAAGTTTGAGCGAGGATGAATTCGGTTCATTATACGCTGAAATTACCGAAGATGTAAAAAGCATCAAAGAGGACTTAAAAACCAAAGAATCAGTCAAAAAAACCGTGTTTGGCTTTCCTCCGCAAAAAGGAGGAGAAAGCGAGGAGGATGTCCCTGAAAGTGTCAAAAAAGAAATTGAAAAGGGAGACGACAAGGGGCAACCATTTTAATAACGATTAAAAACAGGATTATGGGATTAACAATTAAAAGAGAAGTAGGCAAAGAGAAGCCAAGACGTGTTGTCCATAAAATTGCTGATATTCCTGGCGGTGTTACCGTAAGGAGTGAAGCAGGTCTGCTTTTAGATGGAACACCACTTACTGCACCTATTGATGGGATTGCAGAAGTGATCAAGTGGGCAGTTGTGGCTCAGGCAGCTGCTGCTGATGCAACTACCATCTTAGTGGAAAAAGGACATGGACTTGTTGTAGACGACGTAGTCTCAATCAACGACACAAACGCTACGCCTAAAGCAGTAGAGGTTGTCACTCCTGGAGAGGGTAAGGACACCCTAACAATTGCTACAGGTGGGTTGAGTGTCGCTGTGGCAAAAGGTGACATTTTGTATATTGGTGAAAAAGCCAAACGAGTAGCAGGAGTGGCTGGTATAAAAGCCAACACAGACGCTACAAATATATATGTCAAACCTGGACATAATATTGCTGTCAACGACATTATCACTGTTGGGGCAGGGAAACAAGCGATGAAGGTAACAGCTGTTGGAGCCACTGCAGAAGATGGTGGTGACAATGATGGACTTTACAAAATTACCTTGACACAGCTTACAGCAGACATTGGAAAAGATGCTGTGTTGTATTTTGCATCTAATGCAGCTGCAGCTGCAAGCTCTACCTTGAAATTGTTCTATACACAGCCGAAGCATAAAGCACAAAGCATTGTAGGAACTACATTGGAGGTAGAAGCAAACGACAACGTCTTTGTTGATGCATTGACTCATGCAGTTGTAAGAGGGGTAAAATACCCTGAACTGATTGCTAACGACCTAAGAGGTATTGTAACTATTTAATTTTAGGAGGAAAGAGAAATGAATAAAACACTAATCAATGGATTAAGAGAAAAATGGGTGCAAGCAAAGGTTGAAGCAATCGACGTAAGACCGTACTACTACACCAGACACTTTCCTCTGATGCGTGTAAACCAGTTTAACTGGCGTACATTAGCAGGAGGTGGTGGCTACAATGTAGCTGCTGACATCGCTGCAGACCATGCAACGATTGAACAGAAAAAGCGTCCGGTCTTTACATCTGCAACTGGTGACATTCCCAGAATTGCTATTGCAAGGGAAATGAACCGACTGCAACTGAAAGATTATCAAGTAGCACTTGCTCTGGCAGGTGATGCAACAGCCGCTGAACTGGTGAGATATTGGGCAGATGACGTTGAGTATTGCTTCAGAGGTGTACAAAACCAGCTGGACTACTTGGCGTGGGCATTACTGACAAACGCAGGAAAGCTTGACATCACGAAAGAAAACAACGCATACACCGTTACCGAGTTCTCACTCGACTATGGAGTAGACGCATGGCAAAAAGTGTTCACAGCAGCTGATTGGGGTGTTACTGGAACGAAGGGGCTGGATCATCTCCGTACTGCTATCAACAATGGAAAAGAGCGAGGACTGAACCTGAAGCATGCATTTATGAATTTGAATACGTTGTACAAGTTTGCAACGCAGACAGCTACTGTAAATGCTGCAGCTTCTATTTTAGTAGGTATAGCTGGGAAAGCACAGACTCCGAGTCTTGAAAGCATTAATGCTATGCTTGCAACACAAGCCTGGCTTAATGGATTGCAGATCCACGTAATCGACGTCTCTGTCGTAAGAGAGAGTGTCGAAGGAACCCAAGAACAAAACGTAGGATTTGCTGATGACGTGGTTGTTTTATCAGAAACACCAATTTTGGGAAGTACTCAGTATTCCGTTCTTCAGACAAACGAGCCAAACGTTATTAGAGTGGAGCGTGGCCACACTGTAATCAAAAAATACAGTGAACCGCAACCACTGAAAGAAGTGACGCTCGGAGAAGCTGATGCTATACCTGTTCTTGACACAGCGTACAGAAACATGTACCTGAAAGTTGGGAATACAAAATGGGATGGAACTAGCAGGTAAGGATTAAATAATGACTATTTTAGATTCATTACGAACCGTAAGTATTTATCCGATTCCAAACTCGGTTATTAAAGACATTTGTTACAAATGTGGAATCAATCCGACAATGGAAGCGAACAGAAACACTCGGGGGTATAAGCGAGCGTTATCAGAATTATATCTGTGGCTTGCTGAAGCCCCCCAAGTTTCTCAAGCAGGGGTAAGTTACCGTATAACAAACGAACAGAGGCGTTCATTCCTTCAAAAGAGTGCAGACATTCTGTTAGATTTGCAAGACGGACAAGGTGAAACAATGTATGGACTAAAAGGAAGGCTGCTATGATTATTGCTAATGGCGTTATATATCCTCTTATTAAGCCTGCAGGAACAGGGCTGGACGATGACGGAAAGCCTGTAAAGTATGATGCACAATGGGGTGAAGAAATACCTTGCTGTGCACGACCAAACACGTACAGTTCTCAAGGAAGGAAGGATGGAAACACATTTACAATAGCGAGTTATACAATTCTCATAGACAAGCAAGAATTTACAGCAAAACGAATAAAGTACAACAATAACGATTATCCGATTATAAGTGTTGAACCACTGGAAGCAGTAAACATGTTGAAAATAATGATATGATAAGATCAGTATTTAAAAAAGCAGGTATACGAAACCAAATCAAACAACACATGGAGGTGGTGGATAAAGCTATCATATATGGATTAACAGCAATCGGAGAGGAGTGTTTGTCGCAAGCACGAATAAAAGGATCGTATAAGGACCAGACAGGCAACCTGAGATCGTCAACAGGGTATGCAGTACTTAGGGATGGAAAAATAGTTGTACAAAGCACTTTTGAAAGAGTTGTACCAAAAGGGGATAATAAAACTTTCAAAAAGCAAGTCCTACAAGAATTTGATGGAAGCCAAAAAGGACGAGAGAGAATAGAAGAATTACTTCCACAATATCCAAAAGGGTATGTTTTGATCGTAGTTGCAGGAAAAGAATATGCAGGCTACGTAATGGCTCGGGGGTATGATGTTTTGGACTCGGCATGGCTGAAAGCAGAAGAAATGCTACCAAAGGAACTAAAAGCAATAAAAGATGAGGTACAGAACAAGTTTAGAAGTACAAGATGATGTATTTAAACTTCTAAGAGGAAGTGAACTGGCAGATGAAATCAGTGGAAATGTACTGCTCTATGGCACAAGAAGCAGGGATTCAAAGAATGAGGACATCGTCGTGAAATTTGTTGCTGGTTTACCAAACCAAATCGAAACAGGGGTGGTTGCTATATTGATTTATGTTCCAGATTTGGACTTTGATGGGGAAGGCCAATATGTGCCAGACTTATCACGTTTGACAACATTAGAAAGGAAGGCAGATGAGTGGGTACGAAAGATTGAGAAAACGCAGTCGACTTATTTCTGGAGACTTGCTGACACAATTCAGACTTACCAGGAGGAGGACATAAACCAGCATTTTATTACAGTACGTATTCGCTATCGAGCGTTGCGGAAGAAAGAAGAAACTAAAATAGAAGATAACGAAAAGGAGAATAATCATGAGTAAAATCACATGGATACTTCCCACAGTAGAGTGGGATGAAAGCGTCCTTAATAGTGGAGAAACCGCTATGGAGGCAAAGAACGAGGTAGCTGCAATTGGTGGGTTCATCAAACAAGATTCTGTCGAGCTTTTAACAATTGATGGAGAAACGAAAGAAGCACGAGATGTTAAAGGAGAAATCATTGACAGGGTCAAGTTAGATCAGAACTACGAATTGAACTTCACTTTGATAGGACAAAGCCTTGCAGAAATGGCTGGTGTTTTGGGGCTGAGTACAAGTGCTCCTCTCAAGATTAACAACACCATGCTTAAAGGACATCGGTATGTAGTTGTAACACCTGAAGAGGAAGGGCAGATCCAGGCAGTGATGCCTTATTGTCGTGTCTTTACAGGAATCGGCTATAACGGAACTGATGGGTATTATATGCCATTAAGAATTGTGCCGATGATTCCACCTACAAAGGAGGCACGGTTGAAATTAGTTGTTTATGGCTCTGAATTGGAAGAGTAATAAATGACATAGAATTATAGGAGGAATAATATGACACAAAGAATTACATGGCTATTGCCCGAAGTTCAATGGGCAGAAGCACCCACTGGAACTTATAAAGACATTGGTGCAGAAATCAAAATCAATTCAGTAGAACTGGTGCCAATTGAAGGAGAAACCAGAACAGCACAGAATATCAAAGGCCAAAACCTTGATATGATCCAGTTTGCTCAAAACTTTGAGTTAAACTTAATTCTGATCGCTCCTACACTTGCAGATATGGCTGCAATTCTTAGTAATGCAACACATACAGATGCAGGAGAAGGTACACCTGAGTCGTTAGCGATTTCTAACACGATGATCAAAGGATACAAGAAAGTAAAAGTTATCCCTGAAGAAGTAGGACAGATCCAGCTGGAAATGCCTTATTGCAGGGTGTTTACTGGTATCGGGTATAATGGAGCGGACGGATACTACCTGCCGATCCAGGTAATACCGTTGGTAACTGACGAAGGCAAGATTCAATTGTCTTCTAAAGCGTAGAAAGGTGGGTGGGGAAACCCACCCATACTTTTATACTTTTTATTATGAATATTGAAAGATTAGCAGCACAGACGTTAATCGACCTACCAGTTACTATAAAGATTAACGGAAAGAACGGAGAAGAAATTGTAACCGTACAACCGTTGACTTTAGGAAAGATGCAAATGCTTAGCAATTTGTTCTTGAAGTTAGAGCTTGACTGGAATAGTATGGCAACAGCAGAAGGAGTTATGCAGGAGTTGTTAAGAGTTGCCTCAACAGAAACAGACACAATAGCAGAGATAATCGCTATTACTCTGGAGAACAACCCTAAACGTCTACGTAATCAAGAAACTCTAAATCAACGAACAGAACATATAAAAGAGTACAATACGTATGCTGATTTTGCTCGTATTATTTTAGTAGTTTTTGAAAAAATCAATCCTGCAACTTTTACAATGGCTATGCGATTAGCGAAGATTCTGAACTTAAACGCTCCATCGCCAAACGGCGAGACAAGACGCATAGCATAACAGTCGGCGGTAGGTCGCTATGGGGAAACACAATAGACGCAGCGGCGTCAAGATATGGATGGACACTCGACTACATTTTGTGGGGTGTATCATTTATAAATTTACAGTTGATGTTAAACGACCAAATCACGGAAGTATACATCGGGAATGAGGGAGAACCAAACATAGGGGCGACCTTGAAAGCAGAAACGGCAACGCTTGATGAGGTCAAAGCAATGTTTGGAATATGACAGAAGATAGAAGTTTACATTTTAGTTCTGGAATCGATAATTCTCAATTCTTAGAGAAGATCGAGGAAATGATGAAAGCCATTGATGAACTTGCGAATCTCACAAGCAAGGATGCAGCATTAATGGTTGATTCTTTATCAAAGACAGGAGAAGGACTGGACCAGATGGCACAGGAGTTAATCCAAGTAAAGGATTTAGAACTCAGTGCATCATTAAAGAAGCGTACAGCACGAGAAGCTGAAATCGCTATTACAGAAGCGATGATGCGTGCAGAAGGTTTGCTGAGAGAGCAAACAGAAAGTATAAACAAAACCTACGAAGAACAAGCTGCAAAAGTTCGTGAAATAGAGAAAGCATATACAGAAGCACAAGTTGAGCTGGAACATTGGAGAAAAACAGAAAGCTATGATGAAACTATCTATCATCGACAGCTGGAAGGATTAACAGATGTAAGGAGAGGTCTTGCTCAACAAAAAGAAGAACTTACCAGACTACGAGAAGAAACAAAAATATATGGTCAGCAGGTAGAGAATTCTATCACTAAAGCCAAACAGACAGTTACAGACTATAAAGAAGAAAACAAACGTGCAGCAGAAGAAGCTTATAGTCAATTTCAACAAAAGAGAACGAACGATGCAGTAGCAGCTATGTCTACTCGACAATTAGCAGAAGCTTATGTTAATCAAAAGGTTGCTATTACAGAAATGGAGGCGGAAATTCGTAAAGGAAATGTTGCACGAAAAGAAGAACTACATACAGAGAAAGAAAGTCTTACAGTTTTAGAAAACACGTTATTCTCACGAGCAAAAGGAATGACACTGATGCGAGAGTTTACCGATATGTTGATGAAAGAAAACATGGTAACCAGAGAAGCATCAGCATACAAAATGGAGCTGGAAGATACGATCAAACATATTGGAACAGCCTATAGAGAATCGACGAGAGCTCAACAGCAAATGGTTAGAGGAGGAGGCCAAATAGCAGGGGTAGTTTCTGGAATACAAGGGATGATGGGAGCCTTCACTGCAGCACAAGGAGTTATTGCTATGTTCGCTAAGAACAATGAGGACCTGGTAAAGATTCAAACAAAGTTACAGTCTGTTATGGCTATAACGATGGGGCTGCAGCAAATCCACAACACCTTACATAAAACCTCAGCATTTAGAATTCAGACCGTAACAGCAGCAACAAGGCTGTATACGCAAGCACAAAATGGATTAGCAATAGCTTTAAACCTTTCAGATGTTGCTGCAAAGAAATTCATGGCAACTTTGACATTAGGATTATCTATTGTAATTACAGCAATTGTTACAGCTATAACGAAATGGATAAGCAAAATAAAAGAACAGCGAGAAGAACAAAGGCTTGCTGCAGAAGAATTAAAACAAACGAATGAAAAGATAGTCGAACAGACACAAAAGGTGTCAGAATTGGTTGCGGTTTTAGAGTCCAGTAATGCTTCATATAAAGTCAAAGTGGAAGCTTTGAAACAGCTACAAGAAATCATTCCAGACTTAAATGGCAAAATTGATGAGCAAACGGGTGCAGTAGATCTAAACAGAGAAGCTATAGAAAAATATATAGCATCCATTAAATTAGAAATAGAAGCAGAAATCCTGCGAGGAAAGATGAAAGATGCTGTTACCAAACAAATGGGTCTTGCTGCACAATTGCAAGAAAAACAGGCAGAAGGAACGGCAGGAAAAAGTATGTTCGCAATTAACCGTTGGATCAAAGAAACAAACAAACTCTACGAAGAATTGCAGGATGCTAATATTGAGGTTGCCAATTTGACTGGAGAGTTGACAGAACTGATGGGAAAACTGCTTACTGGAGATGCTGATAAAAGAGCAGCAGAAGCAAGAAAGAAAGCATTACAAGAGTACATCAAAACAGCAGAAAAAGCACAAGAAGCGATCACTAAGCTTAATGAAAAGCTAAACGAACAGCTCTACCAGGAAACACTCAAGATGATAGAAAGAGATGATGCTGAATTTGCTAAAGCGTTGCAGGCAGCCTTTGATGCACAGATAAAAGCAATAGCAGATGCTGCAAATGTGGAAAGAGAGTTAAGGCAGCAGATGAGTGTTTGGAGAATAAAAAACATCAAAGACGAGAACGAACGAGCTCTTGCTCAAAACGAAAAAGACAGAGCAGACGAATTGCGTAAAGTAGAGGACCTAAAACGCAAATATTTGCAAGCCATGAATCTGTCAGAATTGAGTGGAGAAATGCAAACAATGCTGGAAACTTTGACTACAAGTATAAACCAGTTCTATGTAGATCAACGAAATGAGTTATTACAACAAACAGAAGGAGCAGCAGATGTGCTACGTAAGCAAGCTGGCGTTATTTTCAGTGATATCTCGGTAATGTCGGCAACTTTTATCAAACAAGTTATTGATAATGCAGAAGAATATATAAAATCAGCTAATCTGGATGACAGAACGGTAGCCTCTTTCAGAAATGCTATCGACAAAGCTAATGAATACTTAGTTAAGAAAAACCCATTTGATGCTTTAAGAGTTGCACGGGATCGATATCAGAAAGCCATGGAAAAGCTGGATGCTGCAAAAGCAAACAAAGATATTGAAGCACAAACAGCTGCAATGGAAGAGATGGCATCTGCAACCTCTACTGCAGGAAAAGCAATAGATGAGTTAGGCTCTATTTTTAATGAAACACTAAAAGTGTTTAATGTTGTAGCTGAAGCATTGGGAATTGATAGTGGAGTAGCATCAGCTTTAAACTCGCTCTTATCAGCAACCAGCAAGCTGGCAGTTGAAATGACAAAAGCTATCGGAGTGATGGGCAAAATGGCAAGTACTGCAGCAGATGCAGCAGCGACTATAGGATCGGGGGCTGCAGCAGGTGGTATTGTTGGAGCCATTATAGGAGTTGTTGCAGCTCTCGCACAGCTTGTAATGGCAATGGACAAAGCACAGGAAGCAGCACAGGAAGCAGCACAGCAAGAAAGAATAACCAAATATGTAGACGGACTAAATGCAAAGCTTAATAGCTTAAAACGTAACCTGGAAGCTTTAAGAGATATAAAAGGGATCGGAGATGGCTGGTTCACAATAGATCTATACCAAAACATTATTAATGCAAACAAGGTATACAGAGAAGCATTGTCCAATTTCATGGATACGTTGGAGAATGTGCAAGAACGATGGGGCAGACTACAAGATGAGATACGACGTAGCACGTATGGAGTAGTAAGAGGAGAACAAGGTGGAGCATTGGTGTCATTGCTTAAACGTATTGAAAAAACGATGAAGCAAGCAGACATAACGGGTTATTTCCGAGAAGGAGAGCGACCGCTTGAATATTCTATAGATAATCTCCGAGTTTACATTAATTTGCTGAAAGATCTGCAAGCACAATATGAAATGACAGGTTCTGAAGTTTTGGCTGCTGATACAAAAGCTCTATGGGAACAGCTGGAAGCATATGTACAAGCATATGAAGATTTACAAGAAACAGTACGAGGAGTAACAGGGGATATTTCCAACAGCACACTGGCAATTGTCAATGCTATGTGGAAAGAAATAAAAGTAGGAGGAGAAAAAACATTTGCTGATTTAACAGCTGCCGCAAAAGATAACATTGCTGAAGTAGTAGAAAGCATGGTAAGCCAGCAGTTGTGGGCCACTACGATGTCTGAATATTTTGACACTTTAGGGGAAGGTCTGGTAGAAGCTATTTCTGGAGGTAGAGATATCCTCTCTGTTTTTAACGAATTCTGGGNNCTGGGATTTTTTGCCAAAAGATGAAGTAGAAAAGTTTGCTGAAGGATCACTCGGCTGGATTGAAGAGAAGTTAAAAAAGATAAACGAAGAACTTCGTAAAATGTCAGCAGAAGAACTGGAAACAGAATATGGTCAAGCCTTGCTGGAGCGATTACGAGAGCTGGAAGGAATGAAAGATATTATAAATGATATCATTTCTGGAAAAGGAGGAAAAGATGTAAGCGAGAGAACAGAAGGTTCTATTCTTTGGCTAAGAGAACAAGTTGCTGCTTTACAGAACGAATTGGACAATTTGTCAGAAGCAGAATATACAGGAGAACGTGGTGCTGCAATTGCTGCACAAATCCGAGAATATGAAAATGCACTGGACACTTTGTTAGCATTTTATGATATCCTACAAGACACAGGACATATAAAAGGATCAATAGACGACTTGCGACAAAGAATCGGAGAAATGGAAGCTGAGTTGTCAGCACTTTCTCCTGAAGATTTTCTTGGTGCTGCAGGGGAGTCTTTGAACGCAGAAATAGAACGGCTTAAAGTTCAACTTAAAACTTTAGAGGAGTTCTATAAAGCAATAGAAGAAGAGGAGCAGGAGTTACTGGAGCGTTCATTGCAAGAGTTTGAAACAGCAGAGAAAGAAAAAGAACGAATTGTTAAAGAGTATACAGAGAAAATAGCTGTTTTAAGAAAATACGGATATGATGAGGAGGCAGACCTCGCTGAACGTGCTCTTGCAGATTATCTATCAGATGTAGCACTTGCTGGATTAGAATCAAAGGAAGAATGGCAGGCATTATTTGAAAACATGGTCGACCTTACCGTCCAGGAAGCAAAGGCCGCTCTTACTGCAGTTATAGAACTTGTAGAAGAAGCAGAAGATCTGACACAAGAGAAGAGAGATGAAATATTAGCTGATTTACAAGTAATACAAAAGCAAATCGATGATTTAGAAACTAAAGAGTTTCAGAAAAGACTCGAACAAGTTGTCTTTAAAATCAAAGAAATAGAAGATGGGCTCAGTGCAGTAGCTAATGTTTTACGATCACTTGAACAAAACGAGTTAGCAGATGCAGTAGCAGAAATAGCTACACTTGCAAGCAGTATCGGAGCTTTAGTAACAGCAATCGGAAGTATGGCAACAGGTGGGGTGGGTGCTGTACTTTTAGCAATTGCTGGAGTAATTACAGGAATCATTCAAACAGTAAAAGCCGTAAGCAATCTTTTCTCTAAAGAAATAGATACATCACGAGTTGAAGCATTGGCTGATGAATATAATAAACTCGCACGAGCAATAGAAAATGCAGCTGGAGCAGAACGAAAGGCTCTACAGCAAGCACAAAGAGAAAGTTTGTTGTCTCGTCAACGAGAGTTAGAATTGCTTATAGGAAAAGAGGAAAAGAAGGAGCGGTACTGGTGGGATATTCTCGGATGGTTCAGCAGTGATGCAGATAAAGCAAAGATTTTAGAGTGGCAGTCAGAAATAGAGGCAATAGACGACTTAATTGTCAGAATGGAGAAAGACTGGCAAACAGACTATTTAACTACATCGTTTATTGAATTCTCACGTACAATTGCAGAAATCGCATCAGATACGACACGATCTGTGGAAGAAATGGAGCAGGCCATCTCGGAAGCTGTACAATCAATGATCAGAAACATGATCGTAGAGTTTTTAAGGATTGAAATTTTAGAAGCACCACTAAAAGCAATGTTTGACAAATTGTGGCAAGTTTCTGATGATGGCCGTAAAATGATAGATATGGAATCATTGAAAGAGTTTGAAAAAGAAGCTCAAATATTAGGTCGGGAGTTTTACGACACAATAATGCCAATGTTTGAGCAAATCGGAGGGGTTGGTGCAAGTGCTTTACGTGATAGAATCAAAAGCATTACAGAACCACAGGCGGACATTTTAATCGGAGAAGTACATGGAGTGAGAATTGTCCAGGTAGAAATGAAAAACATTCAGAAAGCAATCGAAGAAAGCGTAAAAGAAGGAGTAAGGCTGAATGCTGAAATGTTGATCGAGTTGCAAAGCATACGGTTATCAAATAACGAATTATATGCTATACACTCGATATTGCAAGAAATAAAAGATAAAAACGTACTCGCAGGTACAGGATTAGGAGTTTAAAGCTATGAAAATCAACGGACAAGAACTTAGCAGTTTCTCTGCACATTTAGTAAGAGTTGAAGGATTTGGGCTATTAGAAGCTCGATCTTTAAGAAGTACCACCTGGATAGCAGAAAGTGGTATTCAAATTCATGATGTACCTCGCACTTTTGAAGCAAGAAAAATTCATTTAACGATTGCTTTCAGAGAACTTGGAAGTGATACGGCAAAAGACAAATGGGAAGCGTTCAGAGCTATAATTCACAGCTCTGGATCACGAATTGAACATGAAGGACTAATCTATGATATTGATGTTTTGAAAGAACGAGAAACAGATATCATTACAGATCAGCTATGTGTTGTTGAGTATGAACTGATAGAAGCATTACCAATAAAAAATATTTACAAAGCGACTGGAGCCTTCACTTTAGCTATTTCTAATGCCTTCAGTCCTTTATTAGTTTGTGATGGAGAGCAAAGAGTACGAGTACTCACATCTTATAGTAAAACCTATACAGCAGAAACACAGGTGGCAGTTTGCGGCACATTTGATGGAGTTACAATTGTGGCAAAGGATAAGGGTGCAATTATATCCCCACTTAAAGAAATAAGACAATGATATTAAAGCGTGGACTACAAAACATAGAAATTTTAGAGTACATCGAAAGCAGTATCGAAACAAAGAACTGGCAAGGGTATAACGAAGTAGTAGTACGGCTAATTTCTTATAATGCTCCAAATTGGAAGCATAACGACATTCTCACAATCGAGGATACAGATTATTTTTTATACGACTGGACAGAGAGTGAAAAAGAGGGCCGAGCAACAAGTTACAGATTGCGATTTTATGGAGTAGAAAAAGTGTTCATTGAAGCTGCATTGTTTCTTGACATGGATGAGGATGGAGGACACATATCGAAAGAAGCTCCTCCTCTTGTTGGAACCTTAGAAATTTTTGCTCAAGCATTAGTGAACAGCGTAAATTACAGAAAAGTAATTGCTGGAGAACGAGTAAAGGATGAGGTTCTTATTTTAGACGAAATCCTTCCAGAAACAGACTACATTCATGTTCCAATGCCAGAGAGCAACTGTTATGCAGCTTTGAAGGCAATTTGTGATGCATTCCAAGTTGTTTATATAATAACAAAAGACAGCGGAAAATATAAGATCAAGTTTACAAAAGAAGATGAAACCGAGAAATATGCTGACCTTGCATATGGAAAAGGAAAAGGGTTGTATGCATTAAAACGAATATCAAAAAGTGAAGAAAACGTAAAAACGATCCTTACAGTTTTGGGTTCCAACAAAAACTTACCACAAGGATACGGCAAGCCTCGTCTTGAGTTAAACACAACAGTTTATCCAGATAGCGTTATTTCAGATTCAGCAAAGGTGGAAAAATATGGAGCCTATAATGGTGTTTTGATTCTGGACCAAGTAATGCCAAGTTTTAGAGGAGCCATAACAAACGTAAGTATTGATGGGAAATCATTTTATTGTAACACTTTAGACTTTGACATCAGTGGAGGTGCTGTTAATATTTTAACGGGGAGTCTTGCTGGTTATAATTTCAGAGTTCATAATTACAAGACAGATGTAAAACAAGTGACCGTAGAGCCAATCACCACTCCGTCTGGTTTGATTGTTCCAGGAGCAGATCCGTACAAGTTTAAAGAAGGCGATATTTTCACAGTTACAGACATTCCAATGCCTAATCAATATTTGTCAGATGCAGAAGTGTTACTTGAGGAGTTGGGCTTATTGGAATACAAGAAGGTGTCGGAGCCTAAAGTTTCATATAACGTAGAATTGGAATTTGACTTCATTCAGACTGCAGGAAAGCCCAAAGTTGGGCAAATGTTCAAAATAACAGATACAGAATGGGAGGTAGACAGAGAAATCAGATGTGTTACTTTGCAGACGGATTTGTTGACAGGCGAAATCAAAAACTGCCAATTAGCAGATGAGGTAGAGCTGAATATTATTGCTGAAGTTTACAGACGAGCAAAGCTGTCGGAAAAGTTGCTGGATCATATAGACGCAAACTTTGATCCAACGACATCATTGTATTACATAACAGAAGAAGCAAGACGAAGCTTAAAAGATGCTACCGATCATTTGATAATTTATATTGACGGAGCCTTTAAGGATGGAGTTGTTACAGAAAGCGAACTGATAACAATAGAAAGTCATTTAAACAACATTCAAATTCAAAAGGCACAAATTCTGGCTGGGTACCTGGAATTGATAGAAAGCAAATACTTAGCATCTATTCCAAAAACAAACCTTACAAATGCAAAAACAAACCTTGTAGATGCAATTGAAGATTTAGTAGAGTGTATCCAGGAAATTGTACAGGATAGAGAAATAACATCAGCAGAACGACAAGAACTGCAAGATGCTTATCTGGATTATCTGGAAGCATTAGAGATTTATCAGAATAGAGAAGAGAAAGCGAGAGAATCAATTGCTGATGAAATCAGAGAAGAAGCAGAAGAAAGTGCAAAAGAAGAACTTGCTCTGCAGATTGGATATAAAGAAGGATACGAGCAGATGAAAGCTCAAGCTATTGCTGGGAAACATATCTTGGATGGTGGATTCTTAAATATTCAGTTAATCGATGCGGATACTTTAATATCAAAGCAGGGATTTATCAACACATTATTCACAAAAGAGCTTACCATAGGATTTGTCAACACACAGATAGAAAAAGAAGTACGACTTGGAGGAAAGAACCTGTTTAATTATTCTTTGTCTGGATTGTATGAAGATGGAACAATCAGAAGGTATGTAGGAGGTCTACGGCTTACTTCTTCTGGAAAAATACGAAGCAGTGGAGAAGGTGTGCTGTTTGAGTCTTTGGAAAGAATCTTCAAAAAAGAAGGATTATTAATAACAGGAGAGGACTGTCTGGTTGGCTGTTTGGTAGATATACGAGAACGAACGGAGCTGTTGGTATATGGACGAACGGACCTGGAAAACTTAACAGTAAAATATAGAGTTGATGAAGGAGAAGAAGTAACTCTTACAGAAGAAGTTGTAGACGATAAATTTTCCTTTGTTATTAAACCTCAAGGACTGGAAATGGTCATCGGACTTGGAGGAGAAGGAGAGTTTGAGTTGAACGAAGTAATGATCGTTCATGGAAACAAAAAGATAGATTTCATTTCTTCTGAACTGGACATCTTGTCAGAAACATCACGACAAGCAGAAAAGGTCGCAATCAGTAGACTGAGTGTTGCAAAAGATGACTTTGCTCATGTGTTGGGCAGGGATGGCTGGCAGTTCATGGTCGAAGATGCAATGCGTGGAAATACGTTATTTAAAGGTGGATACATTCGTACTGACCTGGTCGACACAAAAACACTTGTTGCAGAATCTGGACTTGTTGAAAACTTATTTACAAACGAATTATTTGTTGGAAATTTAAGAGGAGAAATCGACCAGGCACAGCAGGAAGTGGACTATGATGACATAGCTATAAAGATGGGGTATACAAGCTTTGCCCAAATGACATCACAAGCAGCGGCAGGTCATACGCTCATAAAAAATGGGTTTGTAAACACAAACCTAATTATAGCAGATGATATTATTGCTCAAATGTCTTATATCGGTGGAGTGACAATTGGGAATGATATGCTCTATATTGGAGAAGGAAACTATGGAAATGCTAATACTCCATTTTATGTAGAAGGAGCGGATACCCCACGTTTCTCTTTAGGCAATGTTTTTATTTTTGACTTGACAGATGGACTTGAAATTGGAGCAGATGCAAAATTTAAAGGAGACCTGACGGGAGCAACAGGAACGTTCTCTGGTGGAATAAATGCTGGAGGTATTAAGATAGGTATAAATGCAGGAGGAACGGGCTGGGGTGGATTTTACATCAATGCTCATAACTACTGGAAAGGGGATGGTTCCAGATTTAGAGTGGGAGGAGCAACACAATATATAGAATTTGTTGATAATCAGCTTAACTTAACCGTTCCCTTATCTGTTGAAAAGGTAGCAATTGGAGGTATTGTTCTGGGGAAAGACGCATACGACACAAACCTGCATGGAGTAAAAATCAATGCCCACAACTACTGGTATTTAGACGGCACAAGTGGAGTCTTTAAGGTAGGAGATGAGGACAATTATATGTCTTACCGAAAAATTGGTGCAAACTGGAAATTAGCAGTTAAAGGAGATATTACAGGATCAGTGGGAACATTTACAGGTAGAGTGGAAGTTGATGGAGTGAAAATTGGAAAAGATGCTTACGCTACCACTTATCACGGAGTGTCAATAAACGAAGGAAACTACTGGTGGTTCAGAGAGGGAAGCCCAGACACATTCGGATTTAGAGCAGGAAATGAAAGTGATTACCTGTTACTGGATCAAGGGAAGCTTAAATATACGGGAGATTTGGATGGAGCAGGTGGAACATTTAGTGGTGCATTATCAGCTGCAACAGGAACGTTTGCTGGAAGTTTAAATGCTGCAACGGGAACATTTGCTGGATCACTTTCTGCAGCAACAGGAACATTTGCAGGATCGCTCTCCGCTGCAACGGGAACATTTGCTGGAGGACTGAGTGCAGCAACAGGAACGTTTGCTGGTAAAATAGATGTTGGTGGAGTAGAAATCGGACTGAACGTAAAAGGAACAAATAAACACGGAGTGTCCATAGAAGCTCATAATTACTGGTATGTAGACAAAGGAACAACACCAAATAAAGCGTACCTCAAAGCAGGAGATAGCAATTCTTACATTTCATATAACAGTACAGATGGAGTGAAGATGATAGGTGGAGTTTTTGAAGCGAGTGGGGATGCTTCTGTTGTAACGATAAGTGGCTATAATTCATACGAACAAGGAACACGTGCAGGAGTAAAGGTATACTCGGGTGGACGTTATTCATTGTTAAATGATTTTGGATTACTTGTTGACATACCAAGTAGCTGGAATTATGGCAAATTTACACCAACAGAGCTTAAATTAGTAGCAGAAAATAATAAACATATTCAAATCACAGCAGATGATATTCATATTGAAAGTATGCGTA
>MTKW01002004.1_pt1 | contig 45628 bp, 38 predicted proteins | sample 1042761 | NCBI WGS metagenome assembly MTKW01 (sample SAMN06205366, study PRJNA360243) | anaerobic digester metagenome | biome: Wastewater treatment plant; feature: Anaerobic digester sludge; material: sludge; isolation source: anaerobic digester fed with sludge from wastewater treatment plant ... | reverse complement strand
GCATCCTTAGGAATACGCATAATGAATTGATCATTAGGAATTGGAATTCGCGCCTCGCCCTTCTTGTTCCCGCCTGATATATAGGCGTTATAGTCCTTGTAGTCTGTATAGAAATGGATACCTTGCCCCTTCCCCCGCGTTAATTTAGCACTCCTGAAAATTGTACTGTCTCGTAGATTCTGGGAAAGTTCTTTTGTGAGATTTGATTCCTTGATCGTTGGAGGCGTTTCACTGTCCGTTAGCACTTGAAAAAGGCGACGTATGACTCGCTGCACAGCGTCCGAAGGAGTATGGTCCTGAATGGTGCGTGAATTGAACATGATCTCCATCGCCGTCATGATCCTCTGTTCATCATAGTTGCCTGCGCGGATCTCTTTATAGAACTCTTCCCGTGCCAGTTCTTTTTTGTCCTGCTCTTCTGTCAGTTCGTTTTTGTCTTGCTCTTTATACTTTTTGCGTGCGCCATTCTCTTTTGCTTCTTCAGGTTCTATAGCAGAGGAATAAAAAATAAGCGCATTGAGAAAATGCTCGTCATTAACTATTGTACGAAGCGCATCTTTGTTCTCATCGTAACGTTTTTGCACGATGACACGCTCAAGATCGTGGATAAAATCCAGTAAAACCTTGACGAAATTAAGCTCCGGATTCATGGAAACCATGGGGCGCAGAATCTCGATGAGTTCCTCGTACGACATGGCAATCCATTCCCTGTCAGTTGGCTCTACTTTCAACGGTGTAAGGAAAATCAGAACCTTTTGCGGATCTTCCCCGCCACAATGATCTTTTTTCCATTTCTCGAAGGAGTCATTATACCTCGTGAGCTGTGATTTTTTAGCGTCACCATCCCCTGTGAGTTGTTCGGATGCATATTGTTTGACCTCAATTCCGATAAAAAGGTTGTGATCCGAATCTTTGTACGACACATCAAACCTTTCCCACTCAGGTTCAACAGCGACAGGTATCCAACCTTTTTCTCCTTTGGGGAAGAATCTGTCTAAGTCGCGGGCAAGTATTTTCTCTTCCTCCGGTAAACGTTCGTTTTTTATCTCAAACAATTTTCGCGCGAGATAGTTCCCGCAATTATGGATTTCCTTCGGATCAAGGAGCCATCGCAACATACGCGAATATCTCGTTTCGTGGGCACTTCTACCATATTTTCCGGGATTCCCCTCACCGTATTCAATGATATTCCAGAAGTTTGGCAGTGGGTTCTTCAAGGCTAACTCGACGCTTTCTTTTAAGGAAACGCCTTGAGAATCGCCATCGTCTGACAAAAGCGATTGCACTTTTTCAATGAACTCTTTTGCAGTCATTAAGGGGGCTTCATTTCGTTTTTTTGTCATGGTTCATCTCCTTGCATCACAGTTTTTACGAATCACTAAGACTGATGCGATTTCCGTGACTCGCTCTTTTTAACGGCAATCGGTACAAGCAGTGCGATAAACGCACCGAGCATGGCAAAAAAAGCCATCAAATCAAATCCCCTAGCATGATCACGGAAATGATCATAAATGAGCCCGACGAAATAGGGTCCGATTAAAGCGCCCACGTTCGCCAACGTCGATGACAGACCATATCCGAGTCCTGAGTAACGGCTCGGCAAATAACGTGGTACCAAAGTAAGTACAGGCGTGGGAATGAACACGGAGGACAGTCCGATCAGTGCGACCAATATGAGCGGGTTCATGCCGCTTCTCGGAACAAGAAAGATAAAAAACGCCAGCATAGTATAACCGAACGCGGCAAAATATATTTCCTTGCCGATCCGACTGATGACGGCGCCAAGCACAGGACCGAGAAAAATCGAGGACATCATGAAAAGGCTTGTTAAGAACCCCGCCAGCTCGACACTAAAACCTTGCGCGATGTAATGATCGCCGGCAAACGTCATGAAGGAAACAGACGCTATATGGTACATCATCCACACGAAAGACAAAAGCCATACGGGACTCCCTGCCTTTCTCAGAACCATGAGATTTTCGCGAATATTTGGTTTATGTCGCTCCGGCTCGACTGACGGTTTGGCGGGATATTTCCAGGCAAATAATAGACACACGACAGCACAGTAAATGAATGTCAAACGGATAGGAACTTGCCAGTGCGTTACCTTCGCCAATGTTCCGAACGTATTAAAAGCGGTAATAAAGGCGACAGGGATGGCACTGTTATACACGCTGATCGCAATGCTGAGCCGTTTATCTGAAAACCAAACGGAAAGCGTCTGAGGAACCACAACAAAAATCGTCATCCCGCCGATACCCGCAATGAGTCGACCGACAATGAGCAGAGGAAAGGAGGAAGCCAAAGCGACGAGAAACACTCCCCCTGTCATAAAGAACAACGCTCCAAGAATAACTCGTTTCGCTCCGTATGCCGTCGCAAGGATGCCCCCCGGGAGAGCGACAATGATACCCGGAAGCGAAAAGATGCCCATCAACGCACCGGCTTGTGCATGGCTCAAACCGAGCGAAGAAATCGCGAATGTCAAAATGGGCGGGAAGCCTTGGTATACAAACCCAAGAGCGACAGTGACCAAAAAGAATAGTAACAAAACTGTCCAACGTGATGTCTGTTTAATAGGCGCCTCCTATTATTCGTCATATCGATCATATCGAAAAAAGCGCCCTTCCCTTTTCAGGAGTTGCGCCTTTGCTTGGAGCGGGTGAGGGGAATCGAACCCCCGTATTTAGCTTGGGAAGCTAATGTTCTGCCATTGAACTACACCCGCGCGATGGACTTGTCGATACTGTCACGCTTTAGCTATCGGCACGACATGTATCCGTACGGTGCATTATAGCACGACCTGCCAAACCGCGACGCATCCGCTCATAAAAAATCTCTTCTTTCGCTTATCGATGGTGAAAGGTGCTTAACACAGCTCACTAAATCCTCTCCAGGACGTGTTCGATGGCAGGTCGAAGATTTCTCGTACCGCCGCCCTGGCTGACAATTTCCAGGGCTAGGTCGGGTCTTGTAACCACACTGCCCGCCAGCAGACTGATACCGTGTCGGGAAAAAACGGCGGGACACATGGGCGTCGAAGGTCCGACAAGACAGACTTCTCTGGCACCTTGACAATGATCGAGAATTGAATCGATCGTATGGTTAATAAGACTCGTCGCGGTGAGAACGATGACATCGCAACTTGGCAAATAACGGGGAATATCGTCGGATGAATAATAGCCGCTATCGTCTTCGATATCATTTTCAAAGACGTATATGTTACCGACTTGCGATCTTATCTCTTTGAGGATAGGACGAAAAGCCCCCACCATGCCGAAGGTATCCTGCTTTTGCAACTCGAGAGCGTCCGCGACATTAGCGCGGGTCATACTAGGACGCTCGCGGTTAATCAAGGCGTTGATGGTGGCGAGACCGAGAGCAGCCTTGATCCGATTGTCAGATTTGGTCCAAGTGAGCATGTCCGACGCCGGAAGACCAAGCAAAGTGCCGGCGGTTCCTAAGACAGAACAAGTATGACCTGCATCACGGCGAAAGGTATAAGCTAAACCACAACCGCCACCGCTTAGTTCTACACACGTATAACCTAGACCGATACGAATGTCCTTTATGACCTGAGTTCCGGCTTCAGGCGCAGCATATTTCATCAGTTCATCAATAATCATGGGTACTTCCTTACGTTTTGCATTCTCTTTCATGTTCCGCAAAATGATTTCGGCAACGGACAAAATCTATTGACAGCGAAACGGTTGGTCGTTATGCGTTTTCATTCTTTTTGTTCATCATGATGTTGAACAGCAGTTCGTCCATGTTGTCCATGCCCTCTTTCGAGATACGTTCCATATTTTTAATTGTCTCTTCAACATCACACTCGATCACGCCATCTGTCGGAGCAATCTGCTTGCCCTGCATGGCGACGACTGCCGCTTGGACAGCCGCATAAATGCAAGCGGATACTTTCAAGGAACAACCCGGTTTCGCTCCGTCGCAAATCATGCCGGTCACCGTACCGAACATATTTTGCACGGCAGCAATCACGTGTTCAATATCTCCGCCCTGCAGCATCACGATGCCTGCGCTTGCACCAACTGCAGCAGCCGTCGCGCCGCAGAGCGGTGAGAGGCGACCGAAACTCTTTTTTACGTGAACTGCAATGAGATGGCTCAAAGTCTGCGCCCGGAGAAGCTCTTCTTCGGTGCTGCCGAGATAACGCGCCGCACTTAAGACAGGTATCGTCGCCGTGAGTCCCTGATTTCCGCTCCCGGAATTGCTCATGACGGGAAGCGACACGCCGACCATCCTCGCATCGGTCGCTGCGGCAGTCCATGCGGCGCAATAATCGGACAAAGAACAGCTCTCTACCTCGGGGACATCCTTTCCTCCGCGGCACGATTTCGCAATAGAGCGCCCGACTTCAAGTCCATATGAACCCGACATCCCTTCAACGGCAATCTTGTCATTCAGATCGATCGTCTGTCGAATAAGGTCTAACTTATCGACATCCACCTTCGTCGCGAAATCCCAAATATCGCGCAAATCATCGACGGTAATCGAGTCGGTCAATTCTTGGACTTGACTTGTGTCATTCAAAAAAGTGGGAACGCCGTCGCGTTCCAGTTCCATAATAAGATCGTGCTTCCATGCCACGACCGCCCGTCCACGATGATTCTTCGTATGGACCGTGACATCGATGTACAAAGAAGGCGCGCCCCTTGGGGCGAGATCAAGCGAAACCTTGCCCTCGGCACAAAGCTTGCGAGCCGTGATGATATCCTCTTCACAGATATTTTGGAGAACTTGCAGATCGAGAGAAGGGTCGCCTCCAACGGCGCCAAGAGCGGCAGCCATCGCCGCGCCCATGTCGTTTGTCCCCGGAATGAAAACGCTCATCGCATTTTTATAGATGTTGACACTTGCCTGTAACTCAATCGATTCAATCGGCTCGTCGCATCCCGCTTCTTTTCGCGCCAACGCTGCAGCAAACGCGACGGATACCGGCTCCGTGCAACCAAGTGCTACAACGAGCTCTTCTTCCAACTGTCGAAGATAATATTCCTGGTTCATCCAATCCCACCTCAAAAAATCGCTCTGCTTCAATAATTAGAGAAGGCAGCTTCACTACTATCTCATCATACCTTTTTATTCTACCCTTTGCAGAAGATCGAGCTGTTCGACCTCAATGAATTCTCGTAGCGTCTTCGTCACGAATTCGACCGGTGTCATTCCCAATTTCATTAAGCGGTGCAACAATCAAGTATCGCTTAACCTGAAGGTCGCCATTTTTCCGGAGTGAAAACAGATCATTGCATCAGTGCTTTGTACAGAGAGAACGCCCTTTCAAGATCCTTCAGCGAGACGCTCTCGTTCTCGTGATGAACATCGGAGAGATCTCCGGGACCGATGATCACCGGCGTCAACCCCGCTTCAAGCAATACGTTGGCATCGGTGCTTCCGGAAAACGTCGTTTCTTCAAAATCACCCAAAGAGTGAATCCTCAACACGAGACGATGGTTTGAAGCCGTCGTCCAAGGTTCTCTTTTGTCTTCGACCGAGAACTCAGTCTTTACGTGATGAGCCCTCTCAACCGCATCGAGCATATGTTTCAGACGCGCAATCTCATAGTCGCAAGAACTCGTCGGCATGACACGGCAATCTAGGCGTAGACGGCAAACATCGGGGATGATGTCCGGTTCAACGCACGCATGAATCGAGAGGGGCTGCCAGAATGACGTAGGGGGCGACACATCGGCATTCAGAGTCCGAAGAGAGCTGATGATATCGGCGGCAATATCGATCGTGTTGACGCCGACGCCGGGACGAGAACCGTGTGCCGTTTTGCCTCGTATAACGAGCTCGCCGAATGTCCGACCGCGTGAGGATCGGCAGAGCGTCATTCCCGTTGGCTCACAGACAACGAGATCGGACAATTTGCTCATAAGCGGATGTTCGAGAAGTGCGCGCGATCCGCGCATGGCGTCTTCCTCATCACATGTCACGAGCAGATGTACAGTACGACTCGGAAGAATCGAGGCGCGGGCATACTCGCTCATCGCGAAGAGAACACACGCGAGCCCGCCTTTCATATCGGCGGATCCACGTCCGATCAACCGATCATCCCGAACAACAGGATCATATGGATCTGTCTCCCAGCGAAGCCGCTCGTCACGCGACACGGGGACGACGTCCATATGACCGGTGAAAGCAAGTGGATCATCTTCTTTTGCGCCCGGTAAAGTAACGATTAAATTCGCGCGGTTTGATGTAACAGGAATGCGTTCGACAAGAAGATTACTCTTCTCGCAATATTGAATCAAATACTGCTCGACAAGTGCTTCGCGACCGGGCGGATTTTCGCTCGGCAAGCGAATAAGATCAGAAGCCAAATTGATTAATTTTTCACGCCGGTCGGCGCTTAAAATGAAAATGGATGAACCTGTTTCTTTGTATTCAATCGCCGTATCTGTTGCGTTCGACAATTTCATGCAATCAGTTAGTTCGGATTGACACCGTCCCAGAGCGCCTCTTCCACGGGATTCAGTTGTCCATGGCATTGAGGACAGTCGAGCGAGGCGATATGTCCGCGCTTGACGTGTGACATCCGTTCCCCACATTCGAGACAATAATACATGGCTGAAAGCGTGTGATCTTCAGTGATAAGGCGCACGCGTCTCTTCACGTCGAGCGTTCCGCAGGAGCGACAACGGTATAGCTCGCGCGAAAAATCGATCTCGCAGTCATCGCGTTGCACTAGATCGATCGCGATCAACGGATCAACTTTGCCGCAACGAATCTCTTCCACAATCTCTTTGAACATCAAGCGATCTTCGCCGCTTCGACCGAGATAGTACGTATCCTTAAAGTCACAGTGGGGACAAGCCAGCGTATAGGCGATACGCCAAGGCAAGCGGGAAGGCTTGAACGAAGCGACGTTGATTTTTGTGTCCTCAACGGGAGCATCAATCTCGATGAATAGCATACTGTAGCTTCTGTTCTCGTCCTCAACAGTCGTCGTCACCAACGAAATGGCGACATCGTCACCTTTCTTCTTTTTTCTTGTCCCGGGAATACTGTCAAGCAATACGGCGCGCCACGTCCCGTTGTTTGCCGGCACCAGATCGGTGATACGAACAAATTCAACCTCCATGGCATCGACGGGAAGCGGTCCGGGCTCGCCTTCGACCTCGACATCTTTCGCCCTGATACCTTCTATTTCCGCCTGTTCATAAGCGGCGGCGAGAACCTCCAGATATTGCTCGACACTTTCGTTAAATGTTGCCTCCAACTTCTTTTCGTTTTTGATCCATGCCGCTTTCAGGATTGCGGGACGAAGGGGATCGCGAAGATGGTCGATTTGGCGAAGTGCGAGAGTACTGCGTCGGAGAGCGTCAGACTCATGAAACCTGAGAACGCCTTGAACGAAAGGATGTTTTTCCAATTCTTCAGACGGTTTAACAATGCGCACCAACATTGTCGGCAACATCCAAGCCTGAGCGACAAGCACTTGATCACCATCAAAAAACTTGTACGAGCCGTTCTCTTCATCACAGACGCCGAGAAAAGCGACGCGCATCGTATCATCCAAAAAGGCATATCCGAGATAGCCCGTTTCGCTCTCGGGCAACGATTCCATGCCTGTGAGAGTGCGTAGCTTTTTATCCGGAGAAATAACAAGGAATTTCTCATCAAGCTGCCAGAATTCGGAAGTTTTAAGCATATGGCGTTTCAGGCGTTTTGCATTCAGTTTTTTCATCAGTTCACTCCTCGACAGACAAAGCATAAAAACGGCGGACACAAAAGAGGATCCGAACATCAATCTAGTTTTTACAGCCAAAAAGACACCTGACCCTGTTGCTTTCAAAAAAGAAATTGATCAGGTTGCCTCAGTTGCTTTAGAACACTTTTATTATATATGACTTCACTTCATCGCGCAGTAAGTAATTGCACGAAAACACGCATAGACCTGCGCCATGGCGCGTTATCGACCTTCAAAAGGCGGCGCTTTCTCTTTATTGACAAAAGCGTGCATCGCGTTCTTCTGATCTTCGGTATCAAAACACTGACTGAAATACTTAGTCTCAAGCGTAAGCCCGTCAGAAAGTGTACCGCCGAGTCCCTCGTAGATAGCACGTTTCGCATTCCGTATGGCGACTGGCGCTTTGTCGGCGATGGTGTTTGCAATCTCCATCGCACGATCGAGAAGCGTCTCGACATCCGTGATCTCGGCGACAATTCCGAGCGCCAACGCTTGCTCGGCGTTGAGGCGTCTGCCGGTGAAAATCAAATCGCAAGCGACCATCGGTCCGGCGAGGCGCGCGATGCGCTGTGTTCCGCCAAAGCCGGGAGTGATGCCGAGACCCGTCTCCGGGAAAGCGAATCGCGCCTTCGCGGAGGCGATGATCAGGTCACAAGCGAGAGCCAGTTCAAAACCGCCGCCAAGGGCGAAACCGTTCACGGCGGCGATTGTCGGCACTGGGAATGATGAGAGTTTTTCCATCGTATCGTGTCCCACGCGTGCGAAAGACGCCGCTTCCTCCCGCGTCAACTTCGCCATCTCGCCGATATCCGCACCGGCGACGAAAGCGCGATCGCCGGCTCCCGTGACCACAAGGACCCTTAAATCGCTGTCTTCCGCAAGCGTATCGAGCGCATCCGACAATTCCTTAAGGACTGCCGTGTTTAGCGCGTTCAGCCCCTCTGGTCTGTTTATCGTGAGAAGCGCGACGGTTTCTTTCTTTTCAACTTTTACCAATGTCATGTTTCTCTCCTGCACATAGCCGGTCGACATCGCGGAAACAACTTATCCGCGACTTACACCGTGATCTTTCAAAGTGATCTAGGTATAGCAATATATATTGCCCTTAATGAATTATGCACGCTCAACAATCGTTGCGATGCCCTGACCGCCACCGATGCAAAGCGACGCGAGTCCGCGTTTAGCATTGCGCCTTTGCATCTCGTACAACAACGTGACGAGAATGCGGGCTCCGGAGGCGCCGATCGGGTGTCCGATGGCGATGGCGCCGCCGTTGACGTTGACTTTATCCTGATCGACACCGAGTTCGCGTACGACGGCGACGACCTGAGAGGCAAACGCCTCGTTGAATTCAAACAGATCGATCTCATCGAGTGTCAACCCCGTGCGCTCCAGTATCGCTTTCGTCGCATAGTACGGTCCCATTCCCATATAGGCGGGGTCGAGCCCTACCGACACGCCCGCTCGAATGGTAGCGATCGGCTCAATGCCGAGCTCATCTGCCTTGTCGCGGCTCATGATGACAAACGCCGCCGCGCCGTCGTTGATGCCCGACGCGTTGCCTGCAGTGACCGTTCCGTCCTTTTTGAAAGCAGGGCGCAGTTTTTGAAACCCTTCGATGGTCGAATCGGGACGAGGATGCTCGTCCACATCGAAATCATACTCGCGACGCCTTTCTGTGATGTGTACGGCGACAATTTCGTCCTTAAAGCGACCGCTCTCGATCGCATCCTTCACCTTTAACTGACTTGACAAGGCGAACGCATCTTGGTCTTCGCGGGAAATCCCATACTTCTCCGCCACGTTCTCCGCCGTGACCCCCATATGATAATCGCCGAAAATATCCCAAAGACCGTCCTTGACCATGCTGTCTTCGAGCGTGCCGTTCCCCATCCTGTAACCGTATCGCGCCTTGTCGAGCAGAAACGGCGCTGCCGACATATTCTCCATGCCGCCGGCGATGACGACATCGACTTCACCGCTGCGGATCAGCGACACGGCAAGATTGACAGCTTTCAATCCCGAGCCGCAGACATTGTTGATCGTCGTCGCGGGAACGCTCGGAGGCAGTCCGGCTGCCATGGCGGATTGACGCGCGACGTTCTGTCCTTGACCGGCAGCAAGCACACAGCCCATCAGAACTTCATCGACTAAATCGCCGCCGATTCCCGCGCGTGTCAACGCTTCACGCATCACAACCTCTCCGAGCGTTACAACGGGCACCGACGCGAGCGTTCCTCCGAATTTACCGACTGCCGTACGGCAGGCACTTGCAATCACAACTTCTTTCATCGTTAATCGTCCATTCTTTTATTTCTTGTATTGATAAAATCCTTCACCCGATTTTCTGCCGAGCTTGCCGGCGCGCACAAGACGTTTCAACATAAGACTCGGTCTGTATTTCGGGTCACCCGTCTCGCTGTACAGGACATCCATAATTGCCAACACGATGTCGATGCCGACGAAGTCAGCGAGCTCGAGCGGTCCCATCGGATGGTTCGCTCCCAGTTTCATCGCCTGGTCGATGTCCTCGCGACTTGCGACGCCGCGATCCAACAGCTCGACCGCCTCGTTGATCATCGGAATCAGGATGCGGTTGACGATAAATCCCGGACTCTCGCGGCAGATGACAGGTTCTTTGCCGATCGAACGCACAAGGTCAAGCGCGACTCCCATCGTCTCCTCGCTCGTGGCATCTCCGCGAATAATCTCGACGAGTTTCATCACGGGCGCAGGATTAAAGAAATGAATACCTAGAAACTGCTCCTCGTGTTGAAGACCGCTCGCCATCTCCGTAATGGAGAGCGAAGAGGTGTTGCTGCCGAACAGGCAATCGGGAGCGCAAATGGCATCGAGCGCTTCGAAAAGTTCGCGTTTGGCGCTCATATCCTCAAAAATCGCCTCCAGAACGAGCGACGCGTCGGATGCGTCGTTCAAATCGACAGAGCGCGAGAGGCGCGAGAGTGCCGCGTTGACTTCTTCCGCCGTCATTCGCCCTCTCTCTTCCTGTCTTCTCAGTTGTTTTTCGATCATCGCATACCCGTGATCGACGAACTCCATCGTCCGGTCGAACATGACGACTTCGTGACCGCTGACCGCAAACGTCTGCGCGATCCCTGCTCCCATCGTGCCGCAACCTGCCAAAAACACTTTCATTTTCTATCCCTTTCTATTTCGGTCAAAAAATATGTCGAACACGCCTATTATCTATCATGAGTCTGCCTTTGTGCGACAGCAGCTTCTTCTCCCGGATGCCCTCTACCCGCTATGGCACAGGGTCACGGTTCGGGCAAACTACTAGAACACGAGTTCGGATGCCATCGTCTCCGCTTCGGGCGCCTCCAAAAGCGGCAAAAGCGATTCGAAGAAATCCAGAATCTCCGGATTCTGAAGCGCATCGCGGTTCGTCACTTTGCGCCGATGCAAGATATTCGTCACGGCGCTTTCTACTATTTTACCGTTCAACGTCTTTGGAATGTCATTTGTCTCCATAATAAGCTTCGGGACGTGGCGAGGCGAGGCGTTCCTGCGAAGCTCCGCGCGAATCCGTTTGGCGACGTCAGCCGTCAAGACTTCCCCCTCTTTCATCTGTACGAACAAGATGACGCGCTCGTCGTCTTCATATTGTTGCCCGACAGCCAGCGAATCCTGTACCTCGTCGACTTTTTGAACTTGCGCGTAAATTTCCGATGTGCCGATACGCACGCCGGACGGTTTCAGGATGGAATCGGATCGACCGTAAAAGGTCACGCCACCCGTATCGGAGTGTATTTTAATGTAATCGCCGTGACGCCAAGCGCCGGGAAACACATCAAAATATGCGTCGTGATATTTCTGTCCGTCAGCGTCGTCCCAGAAATAGATCGGCATGGACGGGATCGGGAACGTACAGACGAGCTCGCCCTGCTCGTCGTATACGCTCTCGCCCTTGTCGTTGAACGCTTTGACCGGTTCGCCGAGTCCAATACACTGAAGCTCATTGCTGTAGACAGGTTCCAACGGATTGCCGAGACAAAAACACCCGTTGATGTCGGTGCCGCCCGCAATCGAGCAGAAATGCAGATCGCTCTTGATCGAATCGTAGACATACTTGAAGCCTGCGGCGGAAAGCGCGGAACCAGTCTGCGAGATGTTGCGGAGGTGCGAGAGATCGGCATGGTCTTTCGGCACGAACCCTTCCGCCATGAGGGCATGGATGTAACTTGCCGAAAGCCCGAAGAGCGTCACCTTCTCCTCTTCGAGAATTTTCCAAATCGCCGACGTGTCGGGGTAAGAGGGGTTGCCGTCGAACAGGACGAGAGAACACCCCGTCCCGAGCGCGGCGAGCATCCAGTTCCACATCATCCACGAACACGTCGTGATATAGAGCATGCGGTCTTTTTCCGTCACATCGTGATGCAGCGAGATTTCCTTGAGTTGATTAATGAGAAGACCCGCTTGAGATTGCACCATGCATTTCGGTTTTCCCGTCGTCCCCGAAGAGAACATCACGACGAGCGGGTGCGAGGCAGGCAGTTGTTCATATGCAAACGATTCCGGTGCGTCGGCGGCAAGGTATTCGTCCCAACCGACGCCGTTCGGTACCGCTCGAACTTGGTCGCGGTCGCCGGCATAATGTGCGAAAATAACACGCTCCACGCTGGGGATACCGGCAGCCACTTCAGCGGCGCGTTCCGTCACGTCGAAAGGACGACCTTTGTACGTATAACCGTCCACAGTGAAAAGGAGCTTAGGCTCGATTTGTCCGAGTCGGTCGATCGCCGCCGTCGGTCCGATATCCGTGGCACAAGAACACCAGACGGCTCCGACGGCGGAAGCTGCCAGCATCGCGATAATCGTCTCCGGCATATTGGGCATATACGCGGCGACGGTATCACCGGGTTCAATTCCTTCCGCCCGCATAGAAGTGGCGAGACGCTCAATCTCGTCACGAAGTTCGCGCCAGGTGAGTGTGCGGCGCGTGTGGTTCTCGCCTCTGAAAATGATGGCGATCTTATCACTTCGTCTATCGCGGAGCATATTCTCCGCATAGTTCAGTTTTGCGCCTGGAAACCACTCCGCCCCCGGGAACTTCGACAAGTCGTCGACGACCGCGTCGTAATGGCGCGATGTAATAATGTCGAAAAAAAACCACAGTTCATCCCAGAACAATTCCGGGTTGTCGATGCTCCATTGATGCAGTTCGCGATAGCCGGAAAAAGTCAAGCCTCGACGCTCTTCTAACTGCTTCATAAATGACTTCATTTCCGATGCATTGATGCGAGCCTCGCTCGGTCGCCACAATATCTCCCTCACTCTTTCCACTCCTTCTCATTTGTGTACACCTTGCGCGTAAACAAAGTGCTTTACCCGACCGGGTGAATTCTATCTCTTTACTCGTACCGTTCCGACCCGGTCACGTAAGCGAAAGGTTTTACTCCGCCTGTCGTCTCTTGTCAAGTTCCGTCACGAAATAACTGGCGACGTCATCCGCATATTTGCCGGGACCGAATCCCGCGTCGCAGCCGAGTTCCTTCGCCAGCTCGTGCGTCACGCGGGGACCGCCGAGGATGAGCAGAAAGCGCTCCCGCACCGATTCAGCTTCCAACAACTCGACGAGCTCCGTTACGTTTTGGATGTGAACGTCCTTTTGCGTCACCGTCTGCGAGACAAGCATGACGTCGGCATCGAACGCGATCGCTTCGCGAATGAACTCTTCGTTCGGTACTTGACTTCCGAGATTGAGCGTTTCGACCATGTCGTAACGCTCCAACCCGAAGTGACCGGCGTAACCCTTCATATTCATAATGGCGTCGATTCCGACCGTATGCGCATCGGTTCCGGTACTCGCTCCGATCACTTTGATTTTACGACCGAAACGCTCGCGTATCATGGCATCCGCCTCCTCCATGCTCATGACATGAACATCGACCGTTTGGACCTTTATCTTTGAATAATCGATTCCCTTTTCATGCGATCCGTAGGCGACAAAAAACGTGAATCCCTCGTCGAGCGCCTCGTGCCACGCGATCACCGGGTCCGTTAATCCCATGGAGAGCATGATTTCTCTTGCGGCTTCGACGGCGCGATCGCCGTCGGGCACGGGCAACGTGAAACTCACCTGAACGCGACCGTCATTCATCGTGTCGCCGTAAGGTTTCACTCGGTGTTGAGTCGACATCGCGTCTTCCCCCTCGTGTTCCGGTATCCGATGTTTCATATTACTTTTGCTCCCCTTTTTGCTCAGCTAAAAACAAGTCGACAAAGGGATTGTCGTAGCGTTCGCTTTTTGCGATGACGCCGTCGAGCCCCTTTCCACCTGTAGGGCGACGCTTGATGCCTGCGAACAGACCCATCTCGATCGCATGAAAAAGCCCATCGACACGAATGTTTTCCAAAAGCTCCAGCGCCTCGCTTAAGACTTGATCGGCGCGCCGCTCCATCAGACCGCCTTCCTTGTATTCAATTTCCGATGAGAAATCAGCCATCGCGCGCTTGATGTATTGGGCATTCTCAATCGCCAACGCGCGATCGGACATATGCGGCGTATGGATCGCTTCCGTCATCATGCCCAGCAAGAGAAAGCGCTGATCCGTCAGGACCGTCACGGCATTGAACAGCGCGTCTTGAATATGCCCCCTGAAAATATTCCCTGTCATGTATTTCGTCGGAGGCATATACTTAAGAGGCGCTTTCGGGAAAATCTGTCGCGCCATTTGCGCCTGTGCAAGCTCATAGACAAAAGAGTTTTCTAATTCCGGATTCATTTCAAAGGCGTGCCCGAGCCCCATCTGTTCCTCCGCCATTCCGGCGCGCAGCGCAAACTGCTCGTTGATAAACTGTGAAGCGAGCACCGTGTGCGCCGCCTCCCACGCGTCTGCCGTCGTCAGATAATTGTCTTCGCCCGTATTGATAATGATGCCGGCGGCTCCGTTCACCATGCGCGAAAAGCTCTGATCGATGAGTGTGCGCTGCATGTTGATGTCGCGGAACAAAATCCCGTAAAGCGCGTCATTCAGCATGACGTCGAGACGCTCAAAGGCTCCCATGACCGCGATCTCGGGCATACAGAGCCCCGAGCAGTAATTGCATAGTCGCACGTAACGACCGAGATCGTCACCGACTTCATCGAGCGCCGCGCGCATCAGCCGAAAGTTCTCCTGCGTCGCCATTGTCCCGCCGAAACCCTCCGTCGTCGCGCCATAGGGGACATAGTCGAGCAGACTCTGCCCTGTCGTCCTGATCACGGCGATCACGTCGGCGCCTTGGCGCGCGGCGGCCTTCGCCTGCACGATATCCTCGTATATATTGCCGGTCGCCACGATGGCGTAGAGAAGCGGACTCGGCCGCTCACCGAATTGCTCTATCTTTTCGTTGCGGAATCTCTTGTTGTCTCGTATGCGGTCGAGCGCTTTTTCCGCATGTTCTCTCGCCCAGAGCGAGCAGGCATAGGGATCGGCATGTTCCAAACGTGTGAGATCGACGTCACCTGCCGCGATTCCTTCGGCGAGTTCCTGCTGAGATAAACCGGACGACAGAACGCCTTGAGCGAGCCAGTAGGCAACACCTTCGCCTAAGACATTTTTGTCTTTCAAGTGGTCGACGACGATATTGGAGAGCGGAACGTCGAACGCGTCGACACCGTCGATCCCGAACAGGCGCGCGACGGATCGTTCGACCGTCACCGTTGTAAACCGACTGAGTTGGTCGTTGACGTCGTCGGCGATGGCAGAAGAAGCTTCCCGCGCTTTTGCCACCTTATCCCAATTGATCCTCAATTCCGCCATGGATTCCCCCTATCACTTTTGCGATGTCCGCTCTTCCTCTTTTGCAGCCCCGCTTTTTCCGTTCACGTCATCGATGAAGGCGAGAATATCTTCGTCCAATCCGAGAAGTTCCGCGATGCGAATCGCGTCGGTCGGGACGGGCGCACCCCCCTCAACGCGCTCAATGCGATAATCCATCAAAGCCTCGATCCTTCGGATGGCATCGCGATCCGACTCGGGAACGCCGTCCGGCGACATGGCATCCAGCGCTTCCGACTGAATCCCGCGAATCCTCACGTGCGCGATACCGTCGCCGGCGGGAACGCGGTAATGCGTCGAGATAACAAACGATCCCCGTTGTTTGCCGTAAAACCGAGCCAACGCTCCGACGAGAGCCGTCGCCTCTTCCGGATTTGTCCCGCGGCAAGGCTCGTCCATCACGACAAGTCCTCGACCCTTTCGGGCGCGTGCGGCATCATCGCGAATCCTGACGATCTCGTTGCCAAAAGTGGACAAACCGCGCTTCGTCGTATCGAGATGATCCGAGCTGTAGCTGATAAAGTCGTATAGAGGTGTCGCCGACACTGTAGCGGACGGGTAAAATCCGAGTTGGATAAGGACGAGCGCCAAGGTCATCGATTTCAGGGCGACCGATTTGCCGCCCATATTCGGTCCCGACAGAACGGTCGTTCCCGGCGGAAGCGAGACAGATTGTCGGACAAAGATCGCGTCCCTCTTTCGCAGATCCTCCTCTATAACGGGATGACTCATATTCTCGAGCGTTGCATGATCGCCATCGCCGAGGAGCGACGGTTTCCCCGCACCCCACTGGTCCGCCAGGACTGCGCGCGCGAGACGAAAGTCGAGAACGCTGACAGCCGAGAAGTTTTCCTTTAACGCCTCAAGATAGATCGCTAACGCACCCGTCAATCGAGTTCGGACAACCGCCTCTTCACGCTCTTCCTCCGCGACGAGCGATGCCCTTTCCGCCAACAACGATTCGCGCTGAGACGACTCACACGATTCCATTTGCCGCTCGATGGAAGAGCGTTGTTGTCGCAACTCGGCAAGACGTGGGGAATACTCGTCATAGAGATAAAATCCTATCGTCTTTCGATCGCCCGGGTCGAGTAACGCTTCAGCCTCCGGCATAGCTGTCACATCGACCGAGGCGGCACGGAGCAACGGCTCCATCGCCGATAATTCGCGGAAAAGCTGCAGCGCCTGCTTGACCTCGAAAAGTTCCGTCACTTCGAGCGGGCGCTTTTTTTCAAGTCCAGAGAGTGTTCCCAGCAAATCGCGAAATCTTCCGAGCGTTACCGCGGCGCGACGCACGTCCGTCGGATGTTCGTTGAGAAATGCGATGAGCGATTCGATCGCATCGAATTCTTTTGAGAGCGACGCGCGATCGGAGGGTGCGTAGAACGTGCGCTTCGCCTTCAATCGACGACCTTGAGGCGAATAACAGCGACAGGCGTCAAGCACCTGCGGGAGTCCTAATCTCTCTTCGTCATGGCGGCTTATAATCAGCATAATTCACCTTCCACTTTTTTGGCGTTCGTCAAACGAGCGCAGGACCGAGTTCGCATACGGGGACGTCCACGACGGATTTGATCGCCTCCAGTATGTCTTCACGCTCGACGGTCGACCCGTCTCGACGCATCGGGTTAACGCAGATGAGCGGAAGTGACAATTCCGACAGAACAGCAAGATCGACCGATCGCTGTCTCAGCTGTCGCACCGCCTTGTCACTGAGGAAAAATCGCGTCCCGTCTTCCGCGACGAGCGTCATATCGGCAAAATCGCTGTCGGACAGCAAATATTCCAACACATTATCGGTAATCGCCCCTCTCAACAGAAGCGCCGTATCGTCTTTTCTGAGTTCAAGAGCAATCGTTTTTCCCTCTCCGATGACAGAACCTAGCGGCAACGACCTCGATCGCGCTGTTCTTTCCGACGGCGAAGACACGCGCTCCGCGCGCAATGCCGCCGGATCATCGGCTACCGACAAAAAGATAGCGCGGTGGGTCGGATGCTCTTCCATCGATTCGCGGAATTTATCTTTTTTCTGCTCTCCCACGGACGGCAGCGTGAGAAACAAAACTTGTCTCGCCGTCTCCGTGGCAAGTGCTTCAAGTGATGACGCATTAGCTGCCCCGGCTACGAGAATAGCCGACTCCGTCAACCCGCCGCCGGCAGGTGATTTTCTCGACAAAGCGCCATCGACGATGAAAAGGCAATTTTCTTCCATTTCACGGCAATAACGTTCACACGTCGCCACGTCGCGAGCGATGGAAGGACCTGCCAATTCAACGTAACCATTCGTTCGCATATGCCCGATCGCTATTTCACCGGTCGCCGAATGAATTCCCGTTAGAGCGAGTATCTCGATTACAGCGTCACATTTGTTAAGCGAACCGCACGACGTCGCGAGCAATGCTCCCTCCGTGAGATAAATACGCGGCTTTACACCCCCGGTAACGATGTCTTCGTCTTCTCCGTCGAGACCGATCGACGTGACGGCGACAACTCTCTTCGATTTCATTTGCCGAATGGCATTCAAGAGATGGTTGAGGACGGTCGTCTTGCCGGCATTCTTGCCCATCCCGATGATCGCAAGCGAACGAAGGCTGTCGAGTCCGAGAGCGTCGACAAGAAACTCAGGTGAATGACGCAGATCGCTCTTCAAGAGATTCACCCGTTAAATGTAGTTGACGCCTTCGTCAACTTTGATTTTTCGGAGAAGCTCCTTCGGTTCAATCGCGAGCTCCTGACCTTCGAGCAACCCCGAGACGCCGATCATCTTAATTTTTTCCTTCCCGGTGCAGACAGGACAATGACACTCGCTCTCGTACGCGGCCGGTTGCGTGTACGCGGAGATCAATCCCTCGTAGTTTCGAAGAATGACGCGATTGGGACCTCGGGAGATGACGTAGTCGGGCATCACAGGGATCTTGCCGCCGCCGGCAGGCGCGTCGACGACGAATGTCGGCACGCACAGGCCCGACGTGTGACCGCGAAGACCTTCGATAATCTCAGTTCCCTTGGAAATACTCGTCCTAAAATGGGCGATCCCGCGCGACAGGTCGCACTGATAAAGATAATAAGGTTTCACGCGAATCCACGCGAGACCGTTCACGAGCTTACGCATCACGTGGACGCAGTCGTTGACGCCTCTAAGCAAAACGGACTGGTTGCCAACGGGGATACCTGCATCGTTCAGCCGCTCACACGCCGCGCGGCTTTCCGGCGTTATCTCGTTCGGGTGGTTAAAATGCGTATTGACATAAATCGGATGGTATTTTTTGAGCATGTCGCAAAGTCCCTGTGTGATTCTCTGCGGAAGCACGACAGGGGCTCTTGTGCCGATGCGAATCATCTCGACGTGGTCGATTGACCTCAACTTCTTGATGATGTATTCGAGTCGGTCGTCGCTCATCAGAATGGCATCACCGCCTGAGAGCAAGACATCGCGGACGAGCGGTTTGCTTTGAATATAATCGATGCAGGCGTCTATTTCCTCTTTCGTGCGCGCACCGTCCGTTTGTCCTGCAAGGCGGCGCCTCGTGCAGTGGCGGCAGTACATGGAGCACATATCGGTAACGAGGAAAAGAACGCGGTCCGGGTAGCGGTGAGTCAATCCGAACACGGGCGAATCGACATCCTCTTGAAGCGGATCCTCCATATCCTCCTCCGAAGCTGACACTTCATGCACGGTCGGGACAGCCTGCTTGCGCACGGGATCGTAAGGATCGTCGGGGTCGATCAATGTCAGATAATACGGCGTGATCGCCATGCGAAATTGGAGTAAAGCCTCCGCCACACCTCGCTCCTCTTCATCCGTCAGGGGAAGAAGCTTTCGCAGCACATCGACCGTCGTGATGCGATGTTTCACTTGCCAACGCCAATCATGCCACTGCTCATCCGTCACATCTCCGAAAATTTCAGACCTTCTCATCGCGCCGTTTTTGTTGATGTATTTATCTTCTGCTTTCATGTTCAGATTCCCCCTTCCTGCACCTCATCGAGCCAGCCACTTCAAAGCAACAGTCGGCTTCAATTCTCGCAATATGTCCTCAGGCGTACATCGTCTCGAAAATGCGCCGCAGACTTTCACTTTCGCGCATCACCTGCAACGAAAACTCGGCGTGATTTTTTGTGTAGCCGTTGCCGACAATCATCGTGACATCCTTGCCCACACCTTCTGCGCCGAGCGCCGCACGCGTAAAGCTCGTCGCCATACTGAAGAAGTACACGAGCCCGCCCTCTTTTGCCGGCAGAATCGACGACATTTCCGTTCCGTCGATGTTGACAACGTTGATGACGACGTCGTATTCCTTGCCGTCATTGGCGGCGAGCGCCTTCTCGAGTACCTCTGTCGGATTCTGTGCATCCGCGACAAAGAACTTGTGCACGAGTCCGTTCTTGAGCAAAGTGTTCTTCGGACGATCATTTCTGCTCATCCCGACGACATTCCCACAGGGACCGACACGTTTCATCGCCTCGTAACCGCAGAGCATACCGCTTTTACCGCCCGCACCGAGAATGAGCACGCTGTCGCCAGGACTGACAATTCTCGCCGTCTGCGCAGGGGCGCCGGCGACATCAAGCACCGCCAATGCGAGGTTTTCGCTCATATCGGCGGGAAGCTTCGCGTAAATGCCGCTCTCGAACAAAATTGCCTGCCCCTTCACCTCGACGCGCTCAATCTCCGGAAATACCGCCGTAATTTCCTCAATATGCAACGGCGTCAACGAGAGCGACACGAGCGTCGCGATGCGGTCGCCTACCTTGAGGTCGCGGTCTTGCAATGCGCTGCCGATCGCGGCAACTGAGCCCATGAGCATGCCGCCCGAACCCGTCACCGGATTTTGCATCTTGCCGCGTTCGTTGACAATCGCCAAAATTGAATCTTTTAACCGTTCTTCATCGGCATCCGCCGCCTCCCACAATTGACGAAAACTTGCCGCGTCAATATTGAGCGCCGACACGTCGACGAGAATTTCATTGTCGTAAATCGTCATGGTGTTGTCGATTTTGTCCGCCGCCTGCGGCAGGAGTCCTTTCGGTTCGAGAACGCGGTGTGCCCCGTATTTACTTCCCATAGCCATGTATATTTTCCCCCTTCGTCTGCTTCTTATTTGAGCGGAGGCATCTTGAGGATTTCACGCGCCTCCTCCGGTGTCGCAACTTCCAATCCCAGTTCATGCGCGATACGCACCAGACGCGCCACAAGTTCGCCGTTGTTCGCGTTGACTCCGCGGCTGTATTGGAGATTATCTTCCAACCCCGTACGCGGATGCCCGCCCATGACCATCGCCATCACGTTCAAGGGCAGCTGATGACGACCGACCGCCGAGACGGTAAACGTCGCCTCGGGAGGCAGCGAATGGCGCATGAAAAGCAGATCGCGCGGTGTCGCCGCTGCGCCGCCATTGACGCCGAGAACAATGTTGAAGTGAAGCGGACCCTCAATATGACCTTTTCTGACGAGACGCATCGCCATATCGATATGGCTCTTGTCAAAACACTCGAGCTCAGGCTTGATCCCGCGCTCTTTCATCCTAGCGGCAAATTCGATAATCATGTTTTCCGTGTTGACAAAGATCTCGTCGCCGCCGAAATTCATCGTTCCGCAGTCGAGACTCGCCATCTCCGGGTTGAGTTCGGTTGGCTGAAGCCTTTCCTCCGCCGTCATCCCTGTCGCTCCGCCCGTCGATGGTTGAATGATGACCGTCGGACAAGCTTCACGAATCGCATCGATCAGAACCCTGAAACGTTCGCGATCCTGTGTCGGTGTGCCGTCGTCCTCGCGCGCGTGTAAATGGATAATCGCCGCACCGGCGTCCGCCGCCGCCTTTGCCTCTCTGACAAACTCTTCCACCGTATACGGAACGGCGGGATTCATCTCCTTCGTGACCTCCGCACCGCTGATTGCCGCCGTGATGATAATTTTTGACATGAATAATCCCCCTCTTTTATTTTCTTTGATTTGCTTTCGGTGTAATACAAGTACCCGTCGCCTTGCAGACGAGAACGGGTTCTTCCAATACGTCTGCCGCCGATTCGGAAATATCGGGTCTCGGCGCGATCACTTTCCACGCTTCAAACTCCATACGCCGCGAGCTGTTCCCCTCCTCAACGATTCGACCTCGCGCCTCAATGAAATCGCCGGCACGGACAGGCGCGAGAAAGTCCACGCTGTCATACGCCCGGAAAAGCCCCTCGTCTCCATCACGCCGAATTAACAGCTCCGTCGCCACATCGCCGAATAATTTCAGCATGTGGGCACCGTCAACAAGTTGCCCTCCGTAATGGGCGTCTCCCGCACCGATGCGTACACGTATCATTGCTTCCATCTCGTCACTCCTTTACTGCGTCATTCTTTACTCAAAAAATAAAGCGCCGCGTTTTATCAAAAACCGCATAGCGCTCCATGCTCAAGCATGACAGTAAACCGTCCTTTGTCCGGCTTACCAGGGTCAACGGGCGGGCACCCTGTCTCCCTTCGGCAATGGACACTTCAACACGACCCCGGCCCGGGTTGGACGCCGTGTTTACCCATCCATTGCTCCTCTATTGTCATTGAATTGTCAAGTTGCAATCGCCGTGTCTCCAAATGGTATGCATATCTGAAAATGCTGATGCGACGACTGCTCAGTTATTATATACGATTTTTGTATACAATCGCAACTCGATTATTCATTCGCGATCACCCTAACGGATCACACTTCAACAGCTATTTGAAATCATACAAAAACTCCGACACTCATAAAAAGCACAATGTCACCGCAGATATAACGAAGGAGGTAAAAGCGTTTCTGGCACAACTCATAAATGCTGCGCACAAATAAGCTTATACTCAATCTTCTTTTTCACCATTACGGACTGTATTGAGTCAGGTACTCCTGCTAATTGCCTGTCTTTTTTGTCGGGCGACTGCAGTTCTTGCTGCGTTTTCTTCAATGAAAAAATACCTGCAATGCTATAATAGAATTCAGTTAAACGGTGAATGAGGCTGCTATGGACTTTAACCCTTTTGAAAGCAATGAGAAATATGATTTCTATTCGTTCAACAATGCTTTTGAGATTTTGAAGTATGCACATCCCGTTGAGTTCAAGGAGCTATTGGATGCTTTTGACAAATTCTATATTCTCAAGAGTGATTTGCTTGTAGGCGGCGGTTCCGAATCTAAAATTCCAAAACGGTTTGCATCCTACTTGAGACCTTCTTGGCGCGAGTCTAGAATATCGGCAGATCTCTATGTCAAGCACATCATGCGTAGCCCCACTGAAGAGCGTCAATTTGTAATCCCCGATTACATGGACGGGTACTTGATCGATTATGTTAAGGGCAAGGTAGCTTTTGACATGGAATGGAACTCAAAAGATCAAACTTTTGATCGCGATTTGTATGCTTTCCGAGCTTTCTACGAAACCGGGATCATAGACGTTGGAGGCATAATTACTCGAGATGTGTCATTAAATCCGGTTTTTCAATCTCTTGGAATCATGAAAAAATACGGAGCGAGTACGACTTGGATTGGCAAGTTGTTGCCACGCATCCGAACACGTCGACACGGAGGCTGTCCCCTGTTCATCGTCGCGATTAAATCCGGCTGTATTGCGGATCTAGAAAACGAGACTCTCCATGACGAATAATGACCTTCTCAATTTTGTCCAAGGCAGAAAGTTCGCAACAATCTACGCGGACCCTCCTTGGCGATTCCAAAATCGAACCGGGAAAGTTGCCCCTGAACACCATCGTCTAAACCGCTATCCTACAATGGACTTGGAAGAGATTAAATCTTTACCCGTCCCGTCTCTGGCTGAGGATACTGCCCATTTATATTTATGGGTTCCTAATGCTTTACTCCCGGAGGGGTTAGAGGTTATGTCTGCGTGGGGGTTTGAATACAAGACAAACTTGATATGGGAAAAGGTGAGAAAAGACGGATTCCCGGATGGTCGTGGTGTTGGTTTTTATTTCAGAAATGTCACAGAAATACTGTTGTTCGGCATACGCGGGCAAAATGCAAGAACTCTTGCACCAGGACGATCACAGGTCAATCTGTTGCGGAGCAGAAAACGCGAACACAGCAGAAAGCCTTGCGAGTTTGTTGATTTGATTGAAGCTTGCTCACCGGGACCTTATATTGAGCTTTTTGCTCGTGGCGTAAGAGATGGCTGGACCATGTGGGGCAACCAAGCTGAAGAAGACTACGCTCCCGATTGGGCAACGTACTCAAATGCTACAGGAAAGACGAGTGAGTACTCTGAGCAAATGAGCTTTTTGTTTGACGAGAACAATACTAGTTAATGGAAAGGCTTTTCCATTTTTCAGACATTGCCAAAATGCAATTCCTTTCAATTCTTCCTTAAGCAAGCATAATGTGTTGATCTTGTATGCCGATCATTCATCCAGATGAATGACCCGCGCCTCTATGATAAAATTGTATACACGACGTGTTTATTCACTGTATCTTGTTCATTGGCTTTTTTGCACACTGTTTGGTAAGGAATGAGGGGAGTTATGAGAAAAGTTTTATTGACGGGCTGTCTCGGTCAAATCGGCACGGAATTAACACTGCATTTTCGCAAAGAATACGGTGACGAAAATGTCGTCGCCTCCAACCGCACAAAAAAAGATTTTCCTGAAGTCATCGACGGAGGACCGTTCGAGCTGCTCGATGTCCTCGATGCCAATCGATTGGCGGAAATATGTAATAAATACAAAATCGACACCATCGTCCATCTTGCAGCGATACTGTCCGCCGTTGGCGAGGTAAAACCGCAACACGCGTTCAATGTCAACTTGAATGGGCTCTACAATGTCCTTGAAGTCGCGAGGGAGAACGGCATCCAAGTCTTTACGCCGAGTTCTATCGCCGCATTCGGTCCTTCCACCCCGCCAGATAACACGCCTCAAGACACAATCCAACGTCCGAACACGATCTACGGCGTCACGAAAGTGGCGGGCGAATTGCTCTGCGATTACTACTACACGCGATTCGGTGTCGATACGCGCGGCGTACGCCTCCCGGGTTTAATTTCCTACAAAGCCTTGCCCGGCGGCGGTACGACGGACTACGCCGTCCACATCTACTACGACGCGATCTTGCATAACCGCTACGAAAGCTACATCGCAGCCGGAACGAAGATGGACATGATGTATATGCCGGATTGCCTGAAGGCTTTTACCATGCTGCTCGAAGCCAATCCCGATCGACTGATCCACCGGAATGCTTTCAACATCGCGGCAATGAGCTTCGCTCCGGAAGATATGGAGAAGGAAATCAAAAAGCATCTTCCCGACTTTGAGCTCTCCTACAACGTTGACCCCGTTCGTCAAGCGATCGCCGACTCTTGGCCCAATTCAATGGACGACAGCTGCGCGCGCGAAGAATGGGATTGGAAGCCCGACTACGACCTCGCCGCCATGACAGAAGATATGTTGAAACAGTTGAGAATTAAACTCGCAAAATAAAGAATAATCCGGCATCGCGACAAGGGAAGTTTATCACTTCTTGAACGCGTGAAACTCACGGACGATACCAATTTATTTTACTGTAACGCACACAAAACCCGGAAACACTGTAACGAAGGTGTTTCCGGGTTAATTCTTAATGATGTTCAAGAACAGGCTATCAGTACATCACATACCGTAAGAATAAGTAGCTTTGCTACTCGTCAAACGTAATCTGCGAATACACCCACGCAGCCATTTCATCAAGCATTGATACCGTCGGCACTTCATCCATATAGACGTGGATCGGGAGAACCTCGCGGACTTTGTCTTCTTCTATGCCTGTCGTTTCAGCGATGCTTTTTACATAGTCAACGTATGAGACGACATCGAGCGTGACACCTCTTTGTCTCAAGTATTCTTGCGCGAGAATGCGAAATAGAAATGACGTCCGTCCGAGATAGAGGACATACTGGCGCACTTCTCCCTCGTCCATGGTCGAGACGCCAAATTCTTTTTGCCCGTATTCTTCCAAGGATAACCCCTGCTCTTTCGCTTTCTCCTCGAAGATTTTCAGTCGATGCTTGCTTTCCCGTGTCGCCTCTTCGTCGTTGATCTCAAAGGTGCTGCGTTGCACAAGCTGAGGCACAAGAAAATCAGAAACGATCATGTGCGACTGCTGCGATCTGATCGTGAACGGAATTTCACGACGTAATGCGTCTTTATACTCTTCCACGGTGGTGACACCCGGCAAATCCTCCGCTTGCACCATCTCGTCCGTGAGGACGTGCTCTTGACCCTCAAACAATTCCAACTTGCTATGTTTCTCGGCAAGTCTTTGACATTGCTCCTCAATAAAGGCGCTCAAGTCGGGAAGCTGTAATTCAATGAGAGGCTTCGGTATGTCAATATTTCTGTAATCGTAAATCGTCGTGACTTTTGTTTCCATGATTCGTCTCGTTTCTATTCTGTCTGCATTTGGGAAATGCCACTGATTAGGCTCCCTCCCGGTACAAACTATATCATGAATAAATACATTGTTGCGTGGCTCCGGACACCGATTACGCCGCATATCGTCTGTCATTCGAGACACAGAGAATTTATTATCAAACAGGTCGCAGTTCAGTCACCTGACCGCGCTTCACTTCGAAAACGGCATCGTAAAGCGGCATTGTATCGGGGAACAGGACGTGACTGACGGAGAGAACCGTCACCCCGTCAAGCGATAACAGTGTCTTTTCGATGCTGCGCGCGACTTGTTCATCCAAGCTTGCGAATGCCTCGTCGAGCAGCAGCAAGTCGGCGCGGGCGATGAGACCTCGGGCGATCGCCGCGCGGGCTCGCTCGCCGTCGGAGAGATTCTTGCCGTTGTCGACGATGATATGCTCAAGTCCGTCCGGCAAGCGCTCTAGATAATCCGACAGTCCCGCCCCTTCGATCGCACGCATGATGTCTTCTTCGCTGTAGTCTTTATAAAGTGTCAAATTATTCCGAAGCGTGTCCTCGAACAGAAAAACTTGCTGTTCGACGTTCGCGATATGCCGGAAATACGATTCGCGTCGAATATCGACCAGATTCACGCCGTCGACCAAGACGGCTCCTCGATCAGGGTTGAAATATTTGCGTACCAGTCGAAGGATCGTCGACTTGCCTCCGCCGGACGGTCCGATCATGAGGTATTTGCCGCCTTTGCGCAGCGTGAAACATGCATCCTGCAGCACCTGATTGTCACCATAAGCAAAGGATACTTCATCAAACACGAGCTCCCCATCGAAGCCGTCAAAATTATCCGTCTCGACGCTCAACTCTTTGTTCTCAAGATTCTCTTCCATGCTCAAAAATACAGAACGAACCGAAGCAACGGCGGGAAACGATTCTGCCATTTGATGCAATGACCCCATGATCATGCCAAATCCGTTGATGGACAGGAGGATACCGCCTGTCGTGATTCCGCCCCCCTGAACAGCGAGCATTGCAAACGTCAGTAAAGAGGCGATAAATAAGCCGAACATGGCGTTTTGTCGAGTCTGGATGACTGTCTCTTTTTTATCGAGTTCATACCGCTTCCATTGCACATCGGTGCTTCTGCGGTTGAAATCTTTCTCGATTTTATCTTCGAGGTTGTGGCTCTTAATGATACGGAACGCCGACAGAAATTCCCTGATAAAAACAGTGTATTTCATCAGGAAGTCCGAGCGCTCGCCCTCACTTTTTTCAAGCGTACGACCTGAGCGCATACCGATGAAAATCAAAAGGACTCCAACTGCCGATGCGACGACGGGAATCCACGATTTTGTCATTGAAAGAATGAAGATGCCTCCAAAAAATGTGATTGACGATTGCAAAATAGAGAAAAGGGAGGCGAAGTATCGTTGCTCCACGGTATTCATGTCATTCGTGATGTTTGAGAGATAAAGTGCGCGGTTTTCACTTTGGAATTCACTGATATTCTTCGCAAAGACGCGCTGAACATAGCGTTGTTTCATCAACGTATTAGCGCGCCGTATGTAACATCCGCGCATAAAGGATGTTAAGAGATCGACCGGGATAAAGAGCGCCAACCCGATAAAGAACGGAGCGACAATTCTCGCAATGTAATCGGACTGTCCCGTCAATGACGCATCGAGAAGGCGTTGAGTCAAGATCGCCAGATAAACATTAAGCGCATCGCCGACCGCAACAGGCAGGGCGGAGGGAAGGAGCATCAAAAGTGCTCTACGGATTGTCCGCTTCAGCTCTGGAGGAAATGGTTGACGCGGTGTTTTTTCTTTTCGTTTCGCCATCAGACGACCTCCGTGAAATAGTCGTCGACGTGCCACGCCATCATGGTTCCCGACTTAAGTTCGAGGACGGTATCATATCTCTCCGTAACGCCCTCGTAATACCGATGCGATATCGCAATCACCGTCGCGTCGAGCGACAGGAGCGTCTCCTCGATATGTCGCCCCAGACTCTCGTCGAGATTCGATGTCGCCTCATCTGCCAGAATCAGCTTCGCGCCTCTGATCACCGCACGCGCGATGGAAACGCGCTGGCGTTCACCGCCCGACAAGTTCTTGCCGTTTTCCTCGAGCATCGTGTCAAGTCCGTCCGGCAATCGCTCGATAAGCTCGGACAATCCCGCCTTTTCGACGGCATCGCGTACTTCTTCCTCCGTATAGTCTTCGTAGAGCACGATGTTCTGTCGTAGTGTATCTTCAAACAGGAATACATCCTGATATATCTCGGCGATCTGCTTGTTATGCGAGGCGGGATGAATCGAGCGCAACTCCGTTCCGTCGTAACGAATTTCACCCTCGTAATCCGTGTAGACACCGGCAAGAAGGTTCAACAGCGTTGTCTTGCCGGAACCTGAAGCACCTTTTAAGAGGACTTTCTCACCGGGGTTAACGGAAAAAGTGACGTGGCGCAAAACGTTTTGATTACCATATGAGAACGAAAGCCCCTCAACGTCGAGCGAGCGATTGAAGGAGAATGACCGATCTCCCGCCGAGAGTTCCTGTTTCTCGCTCGGATCACCGTTGACAACCTTGTCAAAGATGCTCCGCGATGCCAGTAATTTATTGCGGTGAGGGAAAATCCGAACGATGCTGAAAAGACAGCTTTGCGTTATCATGGCGATCAGCATGCCGCGAACTAAATCGAGTTGTCCCTGCGCAATGCGAACACCGACATAGAAGAAAGAGAGAACCGTACAGGCATATCCAAGCGTATCCATCGTTCCGCTCTGAAATCGGTCAAAGATGTTAAAACGAATCTTCACTCTTTCGAGCGCCGCGATAAACACATTCGACTGATCCTGAAAGCGATCCTCCACTTGATTGAGCTTCAGGATCTCCAAACCGCTAAAGACGTTCGACATTTTCAGCGAAAAATCCTTGTTCGCCTCCGACTCTTTTGCCTTGAGCTTAACGAGTCTCCCCGCGAATAATCGCCCGAGCAGACCCATGGCAATTGTCAATGCGAGGACGATAACGGCAAAAACGCGATCGACGAACAGAAGAAGCAGAAAGCCGAAAATCGCCACGCCGCCGTTAAAGAGAACGTTAAGGAATGATAGGAAAAAATCATTCTCGATGATGTTGATGTCGTTGACGAGATTGGAAAGGTAGACGTCGCGTGATTGGCGCGAGAATACGCGCACGGGCAGATCGATGATGCGACGAAATCCGAGCTTGCGTATATCGAGCAGAATATCGCGCATAAAGCCGATTCGCATGCGGCGTGAGACGTAATGGAAGAACGAAGGCACAACCAATCCTGCGAAGAGAACGGCAATCTTGACGAGCGATTCTTTCCGCGTCGTCGCGTCGATGATACCGAACGCATAGCTGAACATCGCCTGTTGGATCAGCTGCTGGAAGATAGGCAATAGCGCGCCGATCAAGTACAAGATAAAGCCGCGCCTGCGCTTTCGGAGCACGTCGCCCATCGTGATTTTTTGTTTGTCCTGTTTGACCTTTTTCACCTGTCGTACCGCTCCATTGTCGAGGATGTTTCAAGGCGTCATCTTTTCACCAGATATCAGAAAAAACCTATTCCGCCACAGCAAATTCTCACACAGGTTTTTCATTAGTCAATGTCGAATGCCGCTAGCCGCTTATATACCTCCGAAATGGGGAGTCCCATGACAGAGAAAAAGTCACCTTCAATTCTTGAAATCAAGAGTCCGCCGAGCTCCTGAATGCCATATGCACCGGCCTTGTCGAGCGGCAATCCGGTGGCAACATAGCGATCGATCAGGGACTCGATCACGGGTGAAAGCGGGTGGAAAGTGACGTGCGAAACATTTGAAAACACATCAGAGAATGTCGCTGTCAGAAGGGCGACCCCCGTATCGACCGTATGCGTCCTGCCGGCAAGCGTGCGGAGCATCCGCCGCGCGTCGTCTTCGTCTTTCGGCTTGCCGAACAATTCACCGTCAAGCGACACAATCGTATCGGCGCCGAGAATCAGGCAGTCAGGGTGCTCGCGCAGCGAGGTCGTCGCTTTGGCGAGCGCCAGTCTCTCGACGAGACTGCGCTCGTTGAGATCGGTATCCGATTGCTCCCATTGGCGCAGGACTTTCTCTTCGTCGCACGGAGAGGGTGCTACCTCAAAGGGAAAACCCGTCATCGCCAACAGCTCCTGTCGGCGCGGCGATCGACTCGCCAGTATCAGCTTCATGATTTGAATCTCCTCTTTTTTAGCCTACCGGTTACAGGATATCTCAAGCACGGTTCACCGTACATGGGGTATGATTGCACCATGAACATTTCGGTAAATTCTTGGTGAAGATACTGTAACAATTATTAAAGAATGCAACGCCAACCATTTTACTATATATAATGGAGACACCGTAACAACACGACGGACAGGAGAAGAATATGAGCGATTTGAAATACCTCAACTTGCTGGCAAAACAATTTCCAAATGCGTCATCGGCAAAGGCGGAGATTATCCGTCTGCGTGCCATCAACGAACTGCCTAAAGGAACGGAATACTTCTTCAGCGACCTCCACGGTGAAGATAAAGGTTTTATCCACCTATTGCGAAGCGCATCAGGCAACATACGTAAGAAAATATCGGAACTCTATCAATACGAGTTGACACAAGACGCACAGAACCAATTAGCCAATCTCGTCTATGATCCGAAGCGCGTCTTGTCGATTCTCAAAGAATCGGGGCGCATCACGGACGACTGGCTCGCAATCACCATTTACCGTCTCGTCAATTTGAGCAAATTCATCAGCGTCAAATATTCATGGCATTCAACCTCTTCAAAAATCCCGGAAGAATTCGAAGTCATCATCACGGAGCTCCTCTTTTCTTCGTACGACGAAAGCAAAAAGAACTATCTCAATAGCATTATCCGATTCATCATTGAAGAGGAGACGGCGTTCGCATTCATCGGCGCTCTGTGTGAAATGATCCAGAATATTTCCGTCAACACACTCCACGTCATCGGCGACATCTACGACCGCGGACCGGGACCGGACCGCATTATGGAGGAGCTTATCGATTTCCCGGATGTCGACATCCAGTGGGGCAATCACGACATCGTATGGATGGGGGCTGCCGCCGGCAACACTGCATGTATGGCGCACGTCATCCGCATCGGCATCGGATATAACACGTTCGATTTCATGGAAGAAGGTTACGGCATCAATTTGCGCCCGCTCTCCACTTTCGCGGCGAAAGTATACGCCGATGACCCCTGCGAACGGTTCAAGACACGACTCTTTGATAAACCGGAGTTCGGTTTTATCGATGAACAACAATCTGCGAAGATGCACAAGGCGATTTCCGTGATCCAGTTCAAGCTGGAGGGACAACTGATCGACCGATATCCGCGGTGGAATATGGATCATCGCAACGTCCTCAAGAAAGTCGATTTCGAGCGCGGTGTCTACGTACACGACGGTGTCGATTATCCTATGCTCGACACGAATTTCCCGACGATCGACCCCAACGATCCCTTGCGCCTGTCGGATGAGGAAGAAGAGCTCGTCCGCAGTCTTGAGGTCTCGTTCAGAAACAGCGAACCCTTGCACCGCCATATCCGCTTCCTCTACTCCAACGGATCGACGTATCTCAGTGTCAACAAGAATCTCTTGTTCCACGGCTGTGTCCCTTTGAAAGATGACGGCTCGTTCCAGGAGGTGCCGGTCACAGGAAAATATTATTACGGACGTGAACTCTTTGACGAGCTCAATGCCGTCATTCACGATGCGTACTTCCAGCCGGAGGGTTCGCCGGAACGTGTAAGGGCGCGTGACTATATGCTGTATCTGTGGTGCGGCTCGCTTTCGCCTTTGTTCGGAAAAAGCCAGATGTCGACGTTTGAAAATTTCTTCGTCGATGACAAGGAGTTGCGCCGAGAGGTCTACAATCCTTATTTTGAGCATTCCGCTCACGAGGACACATGCAAGATGATTCTTGAGAACTTCGGTTTGGATCCTGAGATCGCGCGTATTATCAATGGTCACGTCCCCGTCAAGGCGAAGGAAGGCGAGAGTCCGGTTAAGGCGAACGGCAAGCTGTTTGTTATCGACGGCGGACTCGCAAAAGCGTACCAAAAACGGACAGGCATCAACGGCTACACGCTTATTTTCAATTCGCATCATCTCGCCCTCGCGGAACATCACGACTTCGAGACGATTGAAAGCGACATGGGAAGCTACACGCCGCGTGTCTTCATCGTCCAGCCAATGCAACACCGCTTGCAGGAAAAACACACCGATCTCGGGAAAGAAATTTCGGCAAGAATCCAAGAATTGAGAGACTTGATCGAAGCGTTCAAACGCGGAGAAATCAAGGAAAAGTAACGGCTATGCCACAATACAAATAAGCGAATCCATATAAAGAGGCTGCCTCAAAACCGCTAAAAAGCAGCGGGAGCGAAACAGCCTCTTTTTTAACGCCAGATACATTATCCGACTTTCATGTGCGGTGTGAAGACTTTGAAATCATGACGACACTTGCGTTAAGGCGCTCGACAAGACCGTGATCGTGCGATGCGAGAAGCATCGGTTTCTCTTGGGCGACCTGACGGACGAGCTCGATCGCTGTTGTTTCATTTTTTTCATCGAGCTCTCGGAACGCTTCGTCGAGATATAGAATATCGGACTCGGGCGCCAAGGCGCGCGCCAGCGCGAGGCGGCGCTGTTCCCCTCCGGAAAGTGTCGATGCCGGTTGATCTTTCACAGACGAGAGATCGAGTTCTCTGAGCAACCGATCGGCAATGTCGCCGTCGTATCCCGGCAGAACGACTCGAACGTTGTCTCTTGCCGACAACTGCGGCAACAGGCGGTTATCTTGGAAAACGAACAAACCGCGCTTCGGGACCCCGCTGATCGTGCCGCCGTCCTGCCTGTCAAGTCCCGCAATGAGGCGGAGCAAAGTCGTCTTGCCGGAACCGGAAGCGCCGACGAAGAGAACGGGGCGATCCAGATTCAATGTAGCGCTGAAATCGTCAAAGACAATCGAGCGATCATACTTTTTGCATAAGCCCTTAATCACAATGAGTCCTTCCCGCCGATCGACAACTTGAGCGCCCGATGATGCATCGGCAAGAACTGTCGAGTGGCGAACCTCAGTCGCCTCTTTACTTCGCCCTCCGACGTGCGACTTAGGCAATCTTTCGCCAACCTGTACAAGCACCAAGCGATACAGCGCAACCAGTACCTTTTCGACGATAAATGCCGCCATGACAAGCACGACGGTCCACGCCAACAAATGCTCCATGTCTAGATACAGTTTGGCGTCGTAGATCCTGCGCCCGATCGTGTCTTTGGAGAAAGCGAGCACTTCGGCAGCAACGCCCGCCTTCCACGCCATGCCGATGGCGACGCTTGAAGCGGCAAGAAATTCTTCGCGCGCCTGAGGGATGACGATGTAGCGCACAACATCGCGCTTTTTCATCGAAAACGTACGTGCCATCTCCAAAAGTCCCTGATCAACATTCAAAAAGGCGCTGAGCAGGTGATTGTAGATCATGGGAAAGACGACAAGCCCGGAGATAAAAGACGTGAGAATGCGAGCGCCCATGAAAAACATCGCGATCAGGATGAACGATACGATCGGAACAACTTTCATCACCTGAACGATGGGAATCATGAGAAAGCGCAATCTTTCAAAACGCGACGCGAACCACGCAAGCAAAATAGCGGCGCACGTGGCGACCAAGATGCTGAGGACGATGCCCGACATGGACACCGAGACGGTCAACCAGCTCTCACTCTCCGCGAATAACTGAAAGACAGTGCTAAGAACGCGATAAGGAGATGGCAATAAAAACCCCGTACCGCCCAAAGTGGAGAGGAGTTGCCACAACAAGAGCAGTAACAGCGCTCCTCCTGCCGTATAGAGTATTTTCCGATTATGACTATCCATCGAAATAGAAATTATCACCCGGCAATTTGCCGCCGACAGACTGAGGATTCGCTTCCATCAAAAGTTCCAAAAAGCCTGCTAATTGTCTCCGCATATCGGCGCCCGCAAAGAAACGAATGTAGCAGAAAGGAATCGCTTTTTTCGCGATGGCGCCGTTGAAGATATCGAGTTCCTCAATCATGGCGGACGCCTCATCCGTGTTTTCATTCACGAAACGGATACTCGCCTCATAGCGGTCGAGAAAAGCTTTAATGGCTTTCGGGTTCTTTTCGACAACCTCCTTGCGTGCGATCAACACGCCCATCACGAGTCCCGCATCCTCAATTACCTTTTCCCACTCCGTGTTCAGGTCAATCGCCGAGCGAAGATCCGTCAATTGTTGCTGCGCCACCGTCACAAACGGCTGTGGCAGGAGAGCGACGGAGCCTTCTTCTTTCGCAATCTTCGCGACGACGGCGGAGTGGTCATTCTCCCACTTGAGCTCGACACCCGTATCGGGATCGATATCATTCTTTTCTAAAAGAAGTCGTAAAACGTACTCAGGGACAGCTCCTTTGCCCGATGCGTAGACCGTCTTGCCGACAAGGTCCTTTAACGTGTGGATGGAATCGCCCCGTTCCACGATGTGGAGAACGCCGAGCGTATTGATCGCGATGACGGTAATCTTTCCTTCTGTCTTGTTGTAGAGAACCGACGCCAAATTCGACGGCACGGCGGCAAGATCGACATCTCCTCGAACAATCATGGGAACGATCTCTTCCGGCGAAGCAACAAGCTCAAACGACAGATCAAACGCTTCACGCCCTTTCTCGGCATCAGTAACGAGCGGCGCAAGTCCCATACTTGTCGGACCTTTCAGCCCTGCGAGTCTGAAGTGAACGCGCGGCGGATTGGATGGCTCCGGATCACTCGGTTTCACAGAGTCAAGAGGCTCCGTTGTCGAGCTTGGCTCTGTATCCGGCGTTGTTGTTTTGTTAGTCGCACCATTGTCCACCGGCGAACATGAAGCGGCGAGTAGCGAGATGACGAGCGCAAACACGATCAATCTCGTCCGTTTTTTAGTAAACATGTCTCCCTCCTTTTTCCCTGCCTTTATATCGGCACGAGGAATCCCGCTCTTCTATCATTTTCAGGATACAGCAAAAGTTGATTCGAAACAGCGAAATATGCTCTGTGTAACTTAGATAACGATTGGAGACCGGTTAGTTCATTTGTGACACTCCGTGCTACAATATCCTAAAGCATTGTAGCGCTTTATCATTAAACTAGGACTGGTAAACCGCCGTGAAAACATATCGCAAAAAGCATATTACTCTACTCCTCCTTTTGAGCGTCGCCCTCATCATCACGGGAATCCAGGCGTCCTGCTCGATTAAAGATCCGCCCGAGACGGTCGATAACGGTTCCAATTTGACGAGCCCCACAACGACTGCCCAAACGACTACGCCCCCGTCTAGCGAGACAACTGTCCCAACACCGAAGCCTTCTGATAAACCTCCCAGGCTGGAGGGGGCAGTGGCTCTTACTTTCGATGACGGTCCCGGAGCACATACGGGTCGCCTGCTTGATGCGCTCAAAGAATACGACGCAAAGGCAACATTCTTCGTGGTCGGTAGAGTAGCGTGCGAAAATGAAGAAAATATGGCGCTCGTTAAACGCATGGTCGATGAGGGTCACGAAGTTGCGAACCATTCTTATAGCCATTTTAATTTTCTCAAAATTTCGGATAATGCCGTGTTAAAGCAAATCAGCAAAACGAACGAAACGATTGCTTCAATCACGGGGAAAAAACCGACACTATTGCGCCCTCCATATGGCAGTTTTAATAATCGCGTCACCGAATTGGCAAAACAAGAAGGGCTCGCTGTCGTGCTCTGGACACCAAGCCCGGAAGACTGGAGATATAAAGACGTCGACTACGTCTGCAACTTCATGCTTGATTATATAGAAGCCGGCAGCACGTTCTTGCTCCACGACGTACACAAAACGACGGTGGATGGCGTGATCAAGGCGCTGCCCGTGCTAGCGGAACGCGGCATCAAGCTCGTCACCGTTAGTGAACTCTTCGATCTGAAACCTGGCGAAGTACATCCTGCCTCGTGGGAAGGGGGAGGAGAATAAAAGAGTCGCTCACACTTCTTTTTAATCGAATCGAAAGCGCTTTTTCAAAGGAGTGACACGAGCACATGCTCTCGCGTCATCTCAATTGATTTTAAAGCGCTTCTTCGTGTGGCGACAAGCCCGCGCGCCCTTACTCCATGCACTGAACCGCCTGAAGAGACTGATCCCACGGAAGACAAGCCCGCGCGTCCTTACTCCATGCTACAATGACCTGAGTATCGTAAAGCTAAATCTTACAATTATGACTGGAAAACTGGTATGAAAATATCTCGCACGAGGCACATCCTCTCGCTCTTCCTAATGGCCGTCGTCGGTGTCGCCCTCATCATTACGGGAACGAAGATATCTTCCTCGAATCGATATCCGCACGAGACGATCAACAGCAACCCCACATTGACAACGATGCCATCGCAAGAGACTCCAAGTGCTGCGACGAGTTTGACAACTGTGACGACAACAGAGACCCAAACGACGACAGAGGACAGTCAAGAAAGCTCGCCTTCAACAGTACCAACGACCTCCGAGACGACGCCTTCGTCCAAAGAATCTACAGTCACAAAGCCTAAAACGACAACTAAACCACGGACAAAGCCACCAAAGACGACGCCTAAGCTTAAGGGTGCGGCTGCCATTACCTTCGACGACGGTCCTGGGGCGCATACGGCACGCCTTCTCAACGCGCTCAAACAATACAACGCAAAAGCGACATTCTTCGTACTCGGCAGCTACGTGAAAAACAATAGTGCGCTCATTCAACGCATGGTTGACGAGGGTCACGAAGTCGCGAACCATTCTTACGATCATAAAGATTTTAAGAAGCTATCGGACGCGGATGTGTTGAGCCAGATTAGGAGAACGAGCAACGCGATCGCCGCTATCACCGGTGAAAAGCCGACGCTATTGCGACCTCCGTACGGTTCATTCACACGCCGCATCACGAATTTGGCGGAACAAGAGGGGCTCGCTCTTGTACTCTGGTCGCCGAGCCCGGAAGACTGGAAGTATAGAGACGTCGACTACGTCTACAAATACATCATCGACAATGTAAAAGCCGGCAGCACGCTCCTGCTCCACGACATACACAAAACGACGGTGGACGGCTTTATCAAAGCACTGCCCGTGTTGATCGAACGCGGTCTCAAGCTTGTCACCGTCAGCGAACTCGTTGATTTGAAACCGGGCGATGTACACCCGTCCTATTGGTGGAAATAGGAGAGTCGCTCACACTACTTCAATTGAATCGAAAGCGCTTTTTCAAAAGTCTCCGTCAAAAACGTGCATTTCCGTGCTATCTCAATTGAACTGAAAGCGCTTTTTCGCGTGTGGCGACAAGGTCAAACACCCTTACTCCATGCTATAATGACGAGAGCGTCGTCAAGCTTAATCTTTCAATTAGGACTGGAAAACTGCCATGAAAAAGTCTCACATGAGGCACATCCTTCCGCTCTTCCTTATGGCTATTGTCGGAGTCTCCCTCATCATCACGGGAACGCAAGTTTCTTACCCGAATCGATATCCTCATGAAACGGTTAACAGCAATCCCACATTGACAACGATGCCATCGCAGGAGACGTCGAGTGCTACGACAAACTTGACCACTGTGACGACAACAACAGAAACACAAACGACAACGGAGGACAGTCAGGAAACCTCCCCTTCAACGGCACCGACAACCACCGAGACGACGCCTTCATCCAAAGAGTCAACGACTACAAAGCCTAAAACAACAACAAAGCCATACACAAAACCTCCCAAGACAACCCCTAAGCTACAGGGCGCAGTGGCTATTACCTTCGACGACGGTCCCGGACCGCATACAGCTCGACTTCTTGATGCGCTCAAAGAATACGATGCAAAAGCGACGTTCTTCGTACTCGGCAGTCAATTGGTTGACAGTTCCAAGAGGGACAATTCGACCAATAGAGCGCTCATTCAACGCATGGTCGACGAGGGTCACGAAGTTGGGAACCATTCTTATAACCATCCCGAATTTAAAAAGCTGTCAAACGAGCAGGTGCTGAGCCAGCTCAGGAGAACGAGCGACGCCATTTCCGCTATCACCGGTGAAAAACCGACATTATTCCGACCCCCAGGCGGCTCATTCACTCGCCGCATCACGAATCTGGCGGAACAAGAGGGACTTGCTCTCGTACTCTGGTCGCTCGACTCGAATGACTGGAGGCAGAATAATAGAAATGTTAACTACGTCTATAATTACATTATTAACAACGTAACAGCCGGCAACACGCTCCTGCTCCACGACATACACAAGACGACAGTGGACGGCTTTATCAAAGCGCTGCCCGTATTGATCGAGCGCGGTCTCAAGCTTGTCACGGTCAGCGAACTTATTGATTTGAAACCGGGCGATGTACACCCGTCCTATTGGTGGAAATAAGAGAGTCGCTCACACTGCTTCAATCGAATCGAAAGCGCTTTTTCAAGGCTTTCTGTCAATAACGGGCGTTTCCGCATATCATTTCAATTGAACTGAAAGCGCTTTTTCGCGTATGGCGACAAGACCGAGTCCCGTATAGAGGGCGTACGCGAAGCCATATGTATCATCACAGTTGGATCGAAAGCGCCTTTTCAAAGCTTTCCGTCAAAAATGTGCATTCCCGTGCTATCTCAGTTGGATAGAAAGCGCTTTTTCGTACGCGGCGACAAGACCGAGTCCCGTATCGGAATGCGCGAATGTCTGCGGGAGATCGGTTCCGGGGCGATCATTCCCCTCAATCAGAACGGGACCCTCAGGCGTTATGGCGACATCCCATCCGACGTATCGCGTTCCGGGATATTTCAGCGCCGCACGCACGACAAGCTCTTTGACTTGATCAATCATGGGCAATTGGATACCGACAAAAGGAAGATTCGTATCGGGATGATGCGTATACACCGTTCCGAACCCGACCGCGCTATAACAAGGATGCGTGATACGTCCATCATCCGACAATTTCGTGTACAACCCGCCGGCGCTCATGTTGTCGACGACAGAGCCTTTTCTGCCGATGCGGAGAACCATGTAGAGCACCGTCACGTCACCCTGGTCATTGATGCAGGTGCATGTACGCAACGTGTTGACGGAATCAGCATTGATCGCGTTTAATTCGCTGTGTTGTCGTGCGGCTTCCTCAATCACAACCTTGCCCTTGCGGACAAGTCGGTCAAACTGCCCTCTCGCCTGTTCTCGCGTCAACTTCTCAATGCCATCGCCACCGCAGCCGCTCGCAGGCTTGGCGAAGACCGTGTCGAATCTCTCGATGAACGCCTCATACGCCGCACAATCCGCATAGCGCAAATCGATATAATCACGTCCGAGAAACTCGCGGTATGCTTCGTTGAAAAGACCTTTATCCTTGATGACACGTGCTCTCTCAGGTGTATTGCATCGAAACATCACGGCGTTATCCTTGTACTCCGTCGCGAACGTATCACGTATCGCGGGATCGCGTTGGCGATCAAAACCGAAATTCATATAGTTGAGCCACGTCGTTCCACGTTTGCGGTAGCAGTCGACGAAATCAAACAAGATGGAGAGCGAGGATCGACCGCTACGCTTCGCCATCGTTCTCGCAAAACCGAAAACGTTTTTCCACTGAATTGTAAAAAGACGACGAAAACCCATTGAGATTTCCTCCTGCCCGCTCCCAGACTAAGTCGCAATGACCGCCTCAGCGAAAACTAGAGTCATTATAAATCCGAGGCAAGAGAGCGTCAAACGAATGACAAAACAAAAGAGAGCGAACGCAACTGCTGACGTGCCACAGCACCGTCACGCCCCATCTGTTTGAACGGACTTGCACAAATGCAAGATATTTCTCGCAAGAACGATGTCAATGAATATGGAACAAGCTTGCCCTACACGTAGTGTATAGTATATTTTTAATGGTAATAATGGGTTCTTAAGTGTGAGTTGTATACCTCTCCCGCCGATCGCGGGACATTCGTTGAGATTATTGTTGAACTGATATAGGGGAATGACTCGATGAAACGGAAAATAATGGTCGCATCTTTGTGCCTCGCCGCCGCCATGATATTCATCGCGTTCTCGGGGTGCCGAACTCCTCTCACGGTAGACATTGACCCTCTCACGTCTCCGCATTTCGATGCGAATCTCACAGCGGATACTCAAAACAGCTTGCCTTCGCTCGATCGCGGGGTACCAATTACCCAAACAGTTTCACCCTCCTTGTCACCGAGTACGACCATCCCGCCAGCCACGGGAGATCCAAGTGATTCCTCCACGACAACGGAAGAGATAACCCTGACGACAAAAACCAAACCGACAACCACGACGACGACAACAACGACTACGACGACCACCACAACAACAACGACAACAACTGCGAAAAAGAAAACAACAACTACTACAGTGAAAAAGACGACAACAACAAAGACAACTACCACTGCAAAAGAGACAACAACGACTACGACGACAGAGACGACGACAAATATATCGACGACAGAAGCCCCCACAACAAGTAATACAACGAAAGTGATCGAAGGAACGAACCGCCCCGACCTGGCGCTCGAAGTCCTCAGACTAGTGAACGAAAAACGGGTAGCTGCCGGTCTCAACGCTCTGACCATGAATCAATCGCTAAAAGGTTCGGCAGAACTTCGCGCCACCGAGGTTGCTATTAAGCAAAGTCACTGGCGACCCGACGGGACATATTTCACGACAGCCGTCACCATACCTGGTTTTTGCATAGAACTTATCGCTTGGGGAGGAACTCGCGCAACGCCGGAACAAGTCGTCAACGGCTGGGCAAACTCAGAAAGACATAGTAAGCACTTAACAGACCCCTACTACACGGAGGTCGGCGTCGGCTGTTATCAGTTGGATACATGGCCGTACTGGTGCTGGTCCATGATCTTGCACTAACGATCGACCTTCTTTACAGGGTCGGCATGAGCTCGGTCGGGATGCATTACATCAATGCTCTTGCGCTAACGATCAATCTTCTTCGGCAAATCGTCAATTTTACATCCCCTGAAAACTTCGATCGTCGGAATGATACTCTGATTGACGCGCTTAACTAAGTTGTGGTCAGCAAATACGGTCGTCCGTCCAATGAAGATGGAACAGGCTTACCCTACACGTAGTGTATAATATTTCTTTAATAGTAAGAATCGGTCAATTAGTATGAATGATATGCCTCTTCCGCCAAATGCGGGGCATGCCACTGTCTAGGTCGAAGGGGCTGTAAGTATGAATGATATGCCTCTTCCGCCAAGTGCAGGGGCTAATCAATGAGTTTGTTGTTGAATTGATATTAGGTAAAGATTCGATGAAACGGATAAAAACCATTATATCTCTGTGCCTCGCCGCCACCATGGCATTTATCGCGTTTTCGGGATGCCGAAGACATCTCATGGTGGACTCTGAGCCGCTCACTGCTCCGTACTCCGATGTAAACCTCACCACGGAAACTCAAATCGGCTTGCCTTCGCTCGATCGCGATTTACCTTTATTTACTGAGACACCTTCACCCTCCCTGTTACCGGATACGACCACCCCACCCGTCACGGGAGAAACAAGCGATTCCTCCACGACAACGGTAGAGATAATCCTGACGACAAATACCAAACCGACAACAACGACTACAACAACGACAACAACGACGACTACGATGACTACGAAAAAGACGACGAAAAAGACAACCACCGCTGCGAAAGAGACAACAAGCACAACGACAACGTCAACCGAGGGAACGAACCGACCCGACCTGGCGCTCGAAGTCCTCAGACTTGTGAACGAAAAGCGTGTGAAGGAAGGTCTCAACGCTCTGACCTTGAATCAAGCGCTGGTCGACTCGGCGGAGATTCGCGCCACCGAGATCGTCATCAAAAGAGAACCCCCGCACACGCGTCCGGACGGAACACTATACTTGACAGCTATCACTGTACCTGGTTTTTGTATAGAACTTACCTCTTGGGGAATGGCACGCAGAACTCCGGCATCAGTCGTCAATGGATGGGCGAACTCAGAGTCACATAACAGAAACATGATGGATGCCTTTTTTACGGAAGCCGGTGTCGCCTGTTATATCGTTAACGGCATTCCATACTGGGTGATGCACTTGTTGTGGTCTTAGCTTCTACTGACGATCAGCCTTCTTCGGCAAATCGTCGATTTTACATCCCATGAATGCTTCGATTGTTGGTCTGATACCTTGATTGACTCGCTTGACGTGGTCGTAATATTGGTAGAAGTCGTAACTCCCCCACGGATTTCCCTCAATGACGCAAGGACCCGTCTCCGAGACGGCGACATCCCAACCCATGTGCCCGTACTCGTCTTCACCCTCCATGATCTCCATCATCATGTCGACCATTTCCTTGAAGTAAGGGACCCGGAAACTCCCGTCGGAAATCGCCGCACCCGTAATCGGATGGAAATCGTAACGCGTCTCAAAATTGAGGTCGAAGACGGAATCATTCACGACCGCCTGCGAGATAAAATACCCCTCCTCATCCACGGCGACGCACGATGAACTCTGACCAACCTTGATGATGTCGACATCATCAAAGAGCGCAATACGCACGGACAAGGGAAGCATCAGGATTTTCCCTTTGTCTTTAAGAAAGGTAAAACGGAAACTGGCGACAGCATTCGGCGAAACGGTATCAAGCAACGGGTGCTGGATAATTTCTTCTTCGAGCATGTCGTAATGTTCACGGATGCGCGCGACCGTCTCATCGATCGTTTGCGCATTATACGTAATTTTCTCGATGCCGACGCCCGCGTAACCCATCGCGTCTTTTGCGAAGACAGTTCCCTTGCTCTCGAGAAAAGTGCGGATCTCGTCATCGCTCGATTCCGCCACAATCAGCACGTCTCTGAAAAAGTACTTTTTGTATCGCTTATAGGCGATAACTTTGTCCTGGATATATCCCGGCGTCGTTTTCGGCGGGTTCAGCGCGTTGACGAGCTTGATCCAGTCTTTGATATAAACATATTGATCGCGAAAAGCGGGATCCGTATACTTCGTAAAATTAAACATGAGGTAGTTGCTGACGGTACTCCCATACTTGAACTTGCAGCGCATCATATCGAAGAACAGGTCAAGATGCGACCTGTCGGATCGTGTTGCCTGTTTTCTGGCAGCGCGCCATGCACCTCGAATATACGGCCACGCATTTCGCAATCGCATAATACTATCCCTCTCAGTCGGAAAGCGGCGTCACGAAAAAGACGCTCACCATCACGGGAGGATTCAGAGGGCGATCATTCATATCCACTTTCAAGGCGGCGATGCGGTCGACCTCGTCCAACCCGAATACAACCGTACCAAAAGCTGCGTAAGAACCGTCAAGGTGCGGACTGTCTGCATCGCAGATAAAAAACTGCGAACTTGCGGAGTTCGGATCCCTTGTTCGCGCCATTGAAACGACACCTCTTTTGTGCGGTAGCGTGTTGTCGACGCTGTTGGCGCTAAACTCGCCCTTGATCGCCTCTTTTGAGCCGCCCATCCCCGTTCCCTCCGGGTCTCCTCCTTGGATCATGAATCCCCGAATGATACGGTGAAAAATCAATCCGTCATAAAACTCCTCGCCGACGAGTTTCTGGAAATTCGCGACTGTTATAGGCGCCTGATCAGGTCTCAACTCGATCACAATCGCGTTCCCGCTGTCCATGACGATTTGGACGAAATTCGTTTTTTTATCTGCTTTTGCAAACCCTTGTGCAGGCAAAAATGTCATCTGCGTCATACTCCCTTCCGTTTTTGGCTCGCTATCGACAGTCTCGATCAGACTTACCGACGGTGCATCCACCTCCTTCTCTTCACAGGCTGCGAGCACAAACAAACTCACAATAACCAAAACGATCAACCCGATGCGGGCAAACCATATTATTTTATTCTTCATTTTTCCAATTATATCCCTTTGTGCGCATCAACTTACCGAAAACTAGACACATAAAGACAGACACGTCATCCCGCCTGTTTTCGATCTGAAACGAGCATAACACAAAGACCAGGACGACAGCATGGAGGCAAGCAACATCGATCTTCCCATAAAACATTCGGTATCAATCAAAATGATCCAAAAATTCGATATAAATTGAAAAATTGTACAGGGGTGCACACCGGTGTCAAGTGTTCAGTCCAGAATTTCACTATTAATTGAAAAATTGCACAGGGTGGAGCGGTCGTATAGAAAGCCAGATATAAAAAGAGGGAGGACTTCACATCCTCCCACTATTCTCAGATGTTGATTTTTAGAGTGGGCGCGCCTATGTCGCGCCCGTCTCGAACTTTGTGCTTAATCCTCGGGCGCCTCTACTGAGATAAAGTCGAATACCGTGACATCGAAGAGTCCCATATCTGTCAACTTCAGTTCAGGAATGACAGGTAGCGACATGAAACAAAGCGTCATCACCGGTTCCACATCACCCTCGACGCCGAGNNATTTCTGCATCACCCATTCGCCCGACTGATCGCTCATGATACCGCCGACAGGTAACGGGAGCGACGTCAACACCTTGGCGTCTTTGACGAGTACGACGCCGCCGCCCAAGGCGATCAATTCCTCCACGGCGAACGCCATGTCGGCGTCATTCGTCCCCGCGACGATGATGTTGTGCGAATCATGCGCAATGGAAAGCGCGACAGCTCCCTGCTTGATTCCGTAGCCGCGGAGAAGCGCGACGGCGACGTTACCCGTCTCCTGATGGCGCTCAACTACTGCGATTTTGACGATGTCCTGCTCCGGGTCATAGACGAAGTCGCCGCCCTCGTCGAGCGTCACAGTGGCAACGCCCTTCCCTGTGACGACACCGCCCGGAAGAATATCAATCACGTTGACGCGATCGCTCTTCAGGTTGAGTTTCAGTTTGTCGATCGAAAAATCTTTTACATGCATGCTGCTCTTGACAGCTGAATAATCGGCTCGCTTCACCTCAAGCAAGTATTCACCGTCACGCGCTACCTCCACTCCATCGATGAAGACACGTTTCGCGCGGAAGTCCTCCAAATTGTTCACGAGATTGATGTCGGCGCGGCGACCGGGGAAAATCGCTCCGCGATCATGGAGACCGAACGCCTCCGCCGCATTGAGCGTCGCCATCTGAACAGCCGTAATCGGGTCGAGACCGAAACGTACGCAACGGCGCAGATGATCGTCCAAATGCCCTTCCGTCAGAATCGTCTTAGGTTGACGATCATCGGAACAGAGTAGGCAGCGTCTGCTGTTCAGCGGCGTCACGACGGGAAGCAAATCTTCCAGATTGTGGCACGCCGATCCCTGACGCATCAGGATGTACATCCCGTTCGATAGCCTTTCTTTCATTTCCTCCGCCGTAGAACACTCATGGTCGGCAAGTATGCCCGCGGACGCATACGCACAGAGATCCCGTCCCGTCAGTCCCGGACTGTGACCATCGATCGGCTTCCCCGATTTCTTGCCGGCAATAAGCTTGTCGATGGCGCCGTCATCACAGTAGACAACGCCCGGAAAGTTCATGAATTCAGCAAGTCCTAATATGCGATCGTCTGCTAACGGTTCCTCCATGTCCTTCGCCTCGATAACGGCTCCCGCATGTTCAAAAGGCGTCGACGGTACGCATGACGGTAACATGTACTCGACGCGAAGCGCTACCTCCGCCGCCGCATCGAGCATGTATTCGAGTCCTTTCAGTCCCGCTACGTTCACAATCTCGTGCGGATCGGCGATAATCGTTGACGTTCCGTATGGCACGAGCAG
>MTKW01003641.1_pt1 | contig 45910 bp, 42 predicted proteins | sample 1042761 | NCBI WGS metagenome assembly MTKW01 (sample SAMN06205366, study PRJNA360243) | anaerobic digester metagenome | biome: Wastewater treatment plant; feature: Anaerobic digester sludge; material: sludge; isolation source: anaerobic digester fed with sludge from wastewater treatment plant ... | reverse complement strand
CATCTATACTCGGAACCCCATCTGTAGCGGAAAGTGATTCAACACAGCAGGCGCCAACTGCCGTTGCTAGCGTAACCGCCTCCTCTGGATCTGCTCCACGTATAACAGCTGCTAGGAATCCTGCGATAGAGGCGTCACCCGCTCCGGTTGTACCCTTTACCTTAACCTTGAAAACGGGTGAAAGGAGCTGACGATTATTCCAGCTTTCAGCTAGGAGCTCGCCAGCGTCAGAACCGGTCCGCAGGTACAGCCCATGATCTCCAAGTTTGAGCACGATAGCAGTGGCACCAAAATCTAAGAGCTTACCGCTAAGGCGATCGAGCAGTGCAGTGGTAATGGGGAGTCCTCCGTTCTTTACTGCTACAAATTTTTCTCTCTCAAGCATGTACAAAACCTCGTCTAGGCTGGGAAGAAATAGGTCTGCATAGGGCAGGACTCGGGCCAGTATGGTATGCCAATCTACTTTACCAGCTTCCGAGTTTGGATCGGGGAGAGCCAGATCGAGGCTTGTGATCCAGCCTTGTTCCTTTGCGTGGCGATAGATGGTTTCTAGATTACGGCCGTTATTAGTGTACAGCTGGCGCATTAAGGGGGGATAGCCGAGATGAAATAGTCCGGGCTTGAGGCCGGAAAGGCGTACATCATAAGCGGAGAACGTATCATTGGCACCAGGATGATGCAAAAAGAGCCGATCCGTATTTGGTGGACTGATTACAACGGTATACGATGAAGATACGTCTGGGCTAGTGATGATGGTTTCTGTGGAGATACCTTCGTCTTCTAAAATACGGCGGGTAATGTCTCCCACGTAATCCGCTCCCAAACGAGCCATCAGAATAGGATCAAAGCCGAGACGTTTTAGTGTGATCCCGGTATTTGATACAGCACCGCCAGTAGAAAAGGTGATCTCCTCCATTTTTAGCAGCGAACCAGGTATCAATGAAGAAAGATCGCCTAGTTCCCAGCGGGGGATAATGTCAAGGCACAGATGGCCTGCAACCACCACATTCATCAGCATACCTCCCCAAATAAGTGCAATTACAGACTCAATCTTCCTTTCTATTAGGCTTGTTCTACTCCTGTTTTGGAAATCCCTGGTATTTCCTTACCGCGAAGTCTTTCAATGGATAACCCCCGCGTGTGCGGGAAGGACCTAGAGATCCAGATAGCATCCGCTTCCTGGCCGGGATCACCCCCGCGTGTGCGGGAAAGACAACGACTCAAACCTAAGCTGGGGTGTGAAACTAGGATCAGCCCCGCGTGTGTGGGAAAGACTTGGGTTCAGCTGAAGGTGAAGCACCTGATGACGTTTTTGATGGTTCTGCAGACGGATTTGAGTCTGCTGGTGATGGATCTTCCGCAAATAGCTGTAAATTCATTTTCTTAATGAGCATCTGGCTCTTCCTCCTTAGTGTATAAACCTAATCTTTCTGTTCGTACTGAATACCGCCATCTCCCTCAAAAGGTGTTCTATGATCATGCTCTCCGCCAAGAATTTCAATTGGAATTCTATTTGGGAAGGCTTTACAGGTTAGGTCTTTATTATAGTGCTTACAAGAAGAACAGGGTATTTTTAAAATGGTAACCGCACCTGAGAATTTATTTGGATTTGAATCCTCAATTATTTTTTTGATTTTCATGGAGCTTAATCACTTCCTTTCCCCTATAATTTCCTCTACTTTATAAACAGTTACTACACCCTTTCCCACTATATCTACTTCGGACTTTCCTATAAGGATCAGCCCCGCGTGTGTGGGAAAGACTTTTTCTCCATACCGCTGCGCCTGCTTCTAACTGGATCAGCCCCGCGTGTGTGGGAAAGACCTTTGATGCAGTGAAATTTGATGAGGCCGCCGGGGATCAGCCCCGCGTGTGTGGGAAAGACGCTTATTGGATCCCTTGTTTATCGGTATTTCTGAGCTTAATGCCCGCCGTTTTTATTCACTTTTGATGCCGATCGGTGGGGGCAGTGTTCTCTGCTGCTGAGACCTGGGTGAGTCTGCATTTATTTCTTTTCTGGAATTACTTGGGGCATATCTCTTACCGTTCTGCTCAAACTGACTTATCCCGCTTCACGGAGGATGACCCTCTTACTCAACTGTGGAGACAGCACATTTATCCTACCCTGGAAGTTTTCTTCTTCCGGTTCTTCCAGTGTTTCCCTGAATTTGTGGAACGCCCCAACCTTTTTGGTTGGGGTGTTGTTTGCTTATTATTTAAGAACTGGCTCTATGCGATCTAGTGCCCAGTCTATTTGTTCCTTAGTAATTACCAAAGGCGGAGCAAAGCGGATCGTCTGATGGTGGGTCTCTTTACAGAGCAGGCCTAGATGCATCAGATTTTCGCAGTAGGGTCTGGCGGTACCGAATTCCTCTTTAATCTCCACACCGATCAGCAGGCCTTTACCCCTAATGTCCTTCACCTTAGGGCTGGCGATCCTTCTCAAACCTGCCATGAAGTATTCGCCCAGTTCTTGTGCCCTTTGCGTCAAGTTTTCTTCTTGCAGTACTTCCAGGGCCGCTTCACCCACTGCAGAGGCCAGGGGATTGCCGCCAAAGGTGGAACCGTGATCACCGGGTGTGAAGACATCCATCACGTCACTTGAGGAGAGGATAGCCGAGACAGGGTAGACACCGCCTCCCAGCGCCTTACCTAAGGTGAGAATATCCGGTTTGGCATCTTCGTACTCATAGGCAAACAACTTGCCAGTACGACCCAGGCCGGTTTGGATTTCATCTAGTATGAGAAGCACATTGTTCTTTTTAGTGATTCTCCTTACGTCCCTTAGATACCCCTCCGGCGGGACTATTACCCCCGCTTCGCCCTGAATTGGTTCTAACAGGAATCCTATCGTGTTAGGCGTTATTGCTTCTTCCAGCGCCTTAGCGTCACCGTAGGGAATGATCTTAAAGCCAGGTGTGTAGGGGCCAAAACCACGGCGATACTGCTCCTCCGAAGAAAAGCTGATTACAGTAACCGTTCGGCCGTGGAAGTTGTTTTCACAGACGATAATTTCCCCTTGGTTTTTGGGCACACCCTTTTTTAACTCGCCCCATTTGCGTGCTGCTTTGATCGCCGTTTCCACTGCTTCCGTCCCGGTGTTCATGGGTAGGGCCTTTTCAAAGCCGGCAAGCGTACATAGTTTTTCTAAAAAGGAGCCCATTGTTTCGTTATGGAAGGCACGGGAGGTGATGGTGATCTTATCAGCCTGCTCCTTTAGGGCCTGCACTATTTTCGGATGTCTATGCCCGTGGCTGAGGGCAGAGTAGGCGGACAGCATATCCAAATAGCGCTTGCCCTCCACATCGTACACCCAGACACCTTCGCCCCGTGCGATTACAACAGGCAGGGGATGGTAGTTGTTGGCGCTGTAGGCTTCAGTCTGCCTGATTACTTGCTCTGTCCTGGACAATCTGATCAGCCCCAATCTGTGAAATTAGACGAGTCTATGCTCCTTGAGGAAGGCCTCCAGTACCTCTGCGAGGTTGGGTGAACCAATTTCCTGCAGGTCATAACGCACCCGGACGTTGGGCTTGTCGATTTTGACCACCCTGGCCAGGTCAATGGGAGTACCTACAATCACTGCATCGCAGTCGATGGCAGCAATGGTAGCTTCTAGGTCAGCGATCTGTTTGGCACCATAGCCCATGGCGGGCAGAACAGCGCCCAGGTGGGGGTAGAGCTTGTAAGTTTCGGCAAGCGAACGGACTGCATAGGGCCTTGGGTCAATGATCTCTGCCGCACCGTACTTCTGTGCAGCTAACGTACCAGCGCCCATGGACATATCGCCGTGGGTGAGGGTGGGTCCGTCTTCTACAATGAGCACCCGTTTGCCGCGGATAACTTCCGGATTATCAACCTTGATGGGTGAGGCTCCGTCAATAATCACGGCTGTGGGGTTAGCCATCCTCGTATTCGATCTGACCAGCTCAATGTTCTCCGGCGCAGCACTGTCCACTTTGTTGATAATCACAACGTCCGCCATGCGCAGGTTGACTTCACCGGGGTAGTAGGAGAGTTCGTGTCCGGCCCTGTGCGGATCGGCAACTGTGATTAACAGGTCGGGTTTGTAAAAGGGGAAGTCATTGTTGCCGCCGTCCCACAGAATCACATCGCAGCCGTCAGGGTCGTTAACCGCTTCCGCTAGGATGGCTTCGTAATCTACACCGGCGTAGACCACGTTGCCCCGTTCAATATGGGGTTCGTACTCCTCCATCTCTTCAATGGTGCAGTCGTGTTTGGCCAAATCTTCAATGACTGCAAAACGCTGCACGCGCTGGGCAGCCAAGTCTCCGTAGGGCATGGGATGGCGTACAGCTACCACTTTCAGCCCATTGGCTAAAAGAAGCTCGGCCACTCTGCGGGACGTTTGGCTCTTGCCCGTTCCGGTTCTGGTTGCACAAACCGCAATCACCGGCTTCTCGCTCTTGAGCATGGTCCGCTTTGGACCTAAGAGTACGAAGTTGGCACCGGCTGCGTTCACAATAGCACTCAGGTTCATGGCATGTTCGTAAGGTACGTCGCTGTAGGAAAGGACACAGTCATCCACGTCGTATTTGGCAATCAGTTCTGGAAGTTCCCGCTCCTCAAAAATGGGGATTCCCTCTGGATACAGTTCACCGGCCAGTTCTGCCGGGTATTTCCTGCCGTGGATGTCCGGGATTTGGGTGGCAGTGAAGGCCACTACGTTGTAGTTGGGGTTGTTGCGGTAATAGGTGTTGAAGTTGTGAAAGTCCCTGCCCGCAGCTCCCATAATTATCACGTTCTGCCTTGCCATAAAAATCCTCCTTTTTTCCTTTGTATCGGCCGTTCCATGCTTCCTCTATGAGTAAATTTACAAAAACCTACATAAATTTGCAACAAAATTCTCAATTGACACTTAAAGTTTACCATTACTTGGGATATTGTTCAAGGTAAATTGCATTTTACCCCAGTCGTGGTATGATAGGGAAAAGGATGAAATTGCTGGAAGGATAGGAACATGAAAAAAGAGAGGAAGTATGATGTGAAAAGAATTAGTTCACTGTTGGTTGTTGCCTTGGTCGTAGTACTCCTACCCGTCTCCGCCCTTGCCCAGTCTGGTTTTGTGCGCTATGAAAATGAGGGATTAGGTTTCTCAGTTATTTACCCTGGCGATTGGGAATACTATGAGGGTCTTATGGGCACCAGTTTCATTGCCCTATCGCCTATGGAAAGCGCCAACGATGCGTTTCGGGAGAACTTCAATGTCACTATTGAAGACCTAGGCGGNNTAGCCAAGCTGGTTGTCTTCACAGGCACCCAAGGCGAGCTGGAGTTGAAATGGCTGCAGGGATACGTGTTAGTGGACGACCTCGCTTACGTTATCACCTTTGTGGCTGAGAGGGACCGTTTTGACAGCTACATGCCTGACGTCTATACTGCCTTCAATACCTTTTCTGTCTGGTAGGTTACAACAGTATAGAATCTTGGAAAGAAGAACACTCCTTCCTGGGGCAAGGCCCAGGGAAGGAGTGTTTTTTTTCAGTATCTAGAATTTCTCGGTGAAGTCCTCAGCGGACATCCAGATTTCAACGGGGTTGCGGTCTGCGGCCAGGGCGTTTACCTTGCCATCTTTCCGAGGGGAAAAGGCAATGCGCAGAAACCGCAGCCAAAAATAGTTGAGCCAAGCCCAGAGGCCGGGGGGAATCTCTTCCACCTGAAAGCCCAGTCTAGCTGCGGGTGGTGCCAGGATTGTGATTCCGGTCAGGGCTTTGATTGGCCTAGGGTCTTCTTTGAGCAGACTGCTCAGCAGGCGGAACTCGGCGAGCAGGTCTTTGTACAGGGCCCATTCGGGGGACCTGTGTTCAGCGTAGCGGGAGAGGGAAGTGTTGCTTAGATGCAGCTCGGCGATTATATCCCCTTTGGTTAAGACCACATCTCCCACCGTTTTGTCTTCCCGCTTGAACTTCCTATAAGCCACCTTTAGGAGCTTTTGCCTTGAGTTCGGCAGGAAGCGGGCTCTAATGAGCGTTTTGTAGACATACTCCCAAATGGAGCAGATCAACCATAGCAGCCTTCTCATTTTACAGCGCCTCTTCCAGGGTCAACTCGTCCTTCACATAGTGGCGCTTAATGCTCGCGTCATACTCATCATCGGGGGCAATCAGTTGAATAACCGGGGTTACCAGGTGGTTGTTCTTCCACGTTACCCTGTATTCTTGGTTATCCCGGATCAGGGTGGCCAGAATTGCCTGCAGGGCGGTTTCTTTGAACTCTTCCTGCCACTTCAGTGTTGTCTGGCTGTAATCGCGGATCATCAGCTGTACCACCAGGCGTGCGTTCAATCGGTTGTCCTCCGCCACGGAAATATAGAAGTGTTCCACGTGCTTGCGCAGTGTGTCATGTTCTAGGATAGCCGTTTCAATGTTGCCCGGAAAGACGTTAGCTCCCCCGATGGAAACTGTGCCGTCGGAGCGGCTGTCCACGTAGACAAAGGGCAGCTTAAAGGGCTGACGCTCCTTGCCGCCAAAGAGGCGGTTGATATCATAGCCGTGCTTGGCCATAATCGCCTTCATTTCATTGAAGTAAATAACCCGTCCCCGGTCGTGTACGTTGTACCTGACTAATGGAATCTGCGACCAGTAGGTAACCACAAAGCCATCTTCATGGCGCTCAAAGTGGTGCACTAACGGATGGTACTGAAATAGGTTGGGAAGGTTAGCAGCCCGGCCGAAAATGTCCTTTGCTAGACGGGGATCCAGCGTCGCCAAGCGCTTGATCTTCATGGCTAGCGGTGTTTCGGTGGCACAAGTTGCCCCAAAGTCCGATGCGCCGTAGGCGTTGATAATGTGTTTAGATGCTGCTTCCGGATCCACACCAATGCGCTCTGCCATGTAATTGCGCCAGGCTTCCGTTGTGGACTCGCCGCCTGTCACAAACACCACATTCAGTGCCTTCCAGTCGATGTCATCCCCTTCATCCACCAGCGATTTGGCGTAGACCGGATTGCCGAAGACAATCAGGCGCTCAAAGTGCTTACCGAAAAAGCGGATGATCTCCAAACTCTCTTCCACATCTTCACCGGGAGAGACGGTGGTCAGCTTCCGCCTATCCCGTAGGGCAAGGTCGTTGCAGAGACGGAGAATGTCTGTACCGCTCACCCACGTACCTAAGGAGAAACCCACAACTACCAAGGCAGTTTCGCCGTTGGGGTTTAAATACTGGTCCCAGACCAAGCGAAAACTCGAGTTCGCTTTGCGTGCTTCATTGGAGCTTTTTAGCCAGTAGGAGGGCCTGCCCGAATAGCCGCTGCTGCGCTGGATAGAGTAGGCAGAACTGACTTTACCCGAAATTACCTGTTCAAACTCATTAGCCCTCAAATACGAGTCTTTATCTATGATAGGAAGCTTATGGAAGTTACGTGTAGAGAGGAAGAAGGGCACGTAACCCAGATGCTCCTTCACCAGCCGTCGATAGGCGGGAATGGTGCTTACTGCCCGCATGTAAATGAGGGAGGCATGGATTTTGCCTGCACCTTCAATTAGCCAGGCCGGGGCGTTAGCTGCGAAAAAAGCGATGATGAAGTGCCGGAGTTCGTTGAAGATTTTTCTAAGCATGATTTTTTTATTCCACCTAACTTATTGTATTCCGTTGTATGGCTTATCCGGTCCTTACCCAGGCGGGTCCGGATTCCTCCCTTACGGGCTGGATTGGCGGATTTTCGTGTGTCACAAATCCGCTACCGTGACAAACTCATACTCCAGTTCTTTTAAGAATTCTATTATTCGGGGCAGGGCCATAACCGTTTCCCGCCCGTTGCAGTGCATGAGTACAACAGCATTGGGATGATGAAAATCCTCGATGCGCTTAATGAGGTTCTCTGGAGCGTTGCGTGTGCTATCCCAGTCAAAGGTATCCAAGGACCAGCGCACAACCTTCCAGCCGTTTTCCGCAAGGTAACGGTTGGAATCGGTACGGAGCGAACCATAGGGAGGCCGCATAATGGTGGGATAATAGCCAGTAACCTTCTCCACCGCCTCCGATGTGGGCTCCAACTCCAGTGCAACAATATCCTCATTGGTCATCTCAGCCATATCCTGGTGTGTCTTGGAATGGTTGGCCAGCAGATGGCCTTCGTCAAAGATGCGCTGGGTCATTTCAGGATAACGCACTACCTTCTCACCGAGCACAAAAAAAGTGGCAGTGACCTGCGTTTCTTTGAGAATATCGAGGATTTGTGGTGTGATGAAGGCATCGGGGCCGTCATCAAAGGTTAGGGCAATTTTAGGCCTATCCTTGGTGGGTTTTAGCATTGGCTTTTCCTCCCTGGGAATTGGTTTTGTATAAGTCTCGGGAAAGTTGTCGTTATGGAAAAGTTCATTTATAAAAAGCTGAGCTGCCCGGCTCTCGCCACTGGCAGTCAAAACTATCAGCAAAACTAAAGCAAACAGGAATGGAGTGTTGTTCATTCAATAGCCTCCTAAGTGTCAGAGTCAACATGTAAAAATTCGCCGCCGCAGCGTGATTCCCTGCCGCAGGGGCGAATTCGCGCTTGGGGTTTGGACAGAAAAACCCCCGGCACAAGGCCGGGGGGAAGGGTGTCTAGCTAATATCACGGACAAACTGTCTGCCAAACTCTTGGCAAGCCTCGAGTTCATCTTCACTGGGCACCCACAGCGTTCGCTTACCTTCGTTGACAACTTCAAAGCCCGCCTCCTCTAGATCGGCGGTGAGCAGTTTCACTGCTTCGCCGCTCCAACCGTAGCTGCCGAAGGCGGCTGCCTTTTTGTTCTTAAATTTCATGCCCTTCACCATCTCCAAAAGCCCGGCCATGGCTGACAGATACCGGTTGTTGACGGTGGATGAACCGGCTAGGACTGCCTTGGACTTGAATATCTCGGTAACGATATCGTTTGTGTCATGGACCGCGGCGTTGTAAACCTTCACCCTCACATTGGGATCCTCCTGGGTGATTCCGACTGCAATCGCTTCGGCCATGCGCCTGGTGGCATTCCACATGGTGTCGTAGACGATGGTGATCTGGTTTTCCTGGTAGTTGTCCGCCCACTTCAAATACTGCTGCACGATCTGGAGTGGGTCTTCCTTCCAGATTACACCGTGGCTGGTGGCGATCAGGTTGATGGGCAGTTCCATGGCAAGAAGTTCGTTGATTTTTTTCTTAACTAATGGGCTGAAGGGAGTGAGGATGTTGGCGTAGTACTTGAGTGCTTCAGCCTGCAGCTCGCACGGATCGACCAAGTCGTTGTAGAGCGATTCGGTGGCGTAGTGCTGGCCGAAGGCATCGTTACTGAATAATATGTTCTCACCGGTCATATAGGTAAACATGGTATCGGGCCAGTGCAGCATGGGTGCTTCCACAAATATGAGTTGGGATTCGCCTATATCCAGCGTATCGCCAGTTTTGACTGTGACGATGTTCCAGTCGTGGTGGAAATGCCCCTGCAGCGAGCGTTTGCCGTTGTTGGTGCAGTAGATGGGCGTGCCGGGAATCTCCCGCATCAGGGCGGGCAGGGCACCACTGTGGTCGATCTCTCCGTGGTTGACGATGATGTAGTCGATCTCCTTGAGGTCAATCACCTTTTTGAGATTGGTAACGAACTCATCATCATAAGGCGACCAGACCGTATCAATTAACACAGTCTTTTCGTCCCTCACCAGGTAGGAATTATAAGATGAACCTCTGTGGGTGGAAAACTCGTGACCATGGAACAGGTCCAACTCCCAATCCACTTTGCCAACCCAAGTAACCTTTTCAGTAATCTTCTTAGCCGTGTCCATCCGAACACCCCTTTCTTGCTTTCCTTAATAATACTAAATTCTTCCAGTGTAGACAAGCAAAAAAATGCTGTGAACCCCATCACAAAGCCAGTTTCGCCGTTTCGACCCACCTGCCCTCTGGACTGAAGCAAAACAGGCTGATGCTGTTGCACTCAAAGGCGTATTCCGGGGAAAAACCAGCTGTTTCCTTTTGGTAACGGTCAAACTGCTGCGGCGTGAGCCTGGTCGCCAAGGTGATATGGGGGCGATAGGGCCTCCTTTCGCGGGGTATACCCGCCCGTTCGAGGGCTTTTGCCAGTTGATCCTGGGCAGTTTTGAAATCTTCGTTCAACTCCACATTAACAAAGAGAACGCGCCTGCCAAAAGAACCTAGTCCGCTGCCCCGCACCAAAAAGGGTTTGATCCCTTGCACCGTCTCCTTAAGTAGCTTGAGCAGATCTGTCTCCTCCGATTCCCACCCAAAGGGTGGAATCAGAGTAATATGGGCTACCGTGCGGGGGGCACGAAACTTGCGGCGCCACGCCTCGCATTCCTTCTCCAATTCCTTGGGCAGCCTGATGCCTAGAAAGAATTTAGCCACCAAACCTCACTCCTTGTTGTGATCCTCTTTCGTGTGCTGTACCCATCTTCCTTCGCTGCGGCGAGAAATATTTAAGAAATATTAATGGTTAAATTAACANNTGAAAGGGGTTGATGGCGGTGGAGACGAGTCAACAGGAGAAGATTTTGGATGCGGCCTACCATTGTATTGCTAAACAGGGTTATGCCCACGTTACCCTGCGCCAAATTGCCAAAGAAGCGGGGGTGGCGGTGAGCCAGATCAGCTACCACTACCAAAACAAAGAGGGTCTGCTCTTGGCTGTGGTTACCAGGGCTGCCAATAAATACCAGGAGTATCTGCAGGATTACCTAAAGCCTGATATGACCCCCAAAGAAAAGGGAGATACACTAATCAGGTTGTATCAGCAGCTGTTGGAAGAGGACGTTGAGTTGTTTAGGGTCCTCTATGACCTAGTCGGACTGTCGCTCTGGTCTGAGCCCTTTAGGCTGGAAGTGAAGGAAGTGTTTGAGGGCATTACGGAGCAGATTACGACAGAAGTCTTCACCGATGAGCTCATGGGGGAATTGGGGTATGTTTACAGTTCCAAGACCCTAGCCAGTGTGTTCTTTGGCGGCCTGTTCGGGATAGCAATTCAGGCGCTGCTGGAGCAGGAAAACGAAGACATTATCAAATCGCTCAGTGCTCTGGTTGTGATTTTCAACAAATAGGATGGGGTGGGTTTATTGGGACGTTGGATTAAATTCGTACAGCACCGGCCTTGGCTGGTTATAGCTGTTGTATTTGCAATTACGGTGGGGCTGGCAAGTTTTTTGCCCCGGATGGAGTTTGACGCCAGTATTGAGAACATGATGCCACAGGACGATCCGGTCCTGGCGGAGCTGCAGGATGCGGTGGCTGATTTTGGTTCACAGGATCTGTTTTTTATCGCTATAGAAAGCGATGATGTGTTCCGCCCGGCCACACTGCAGAAGATTGCCGATCTAACCGCTGCTTTGGAAGAAGTACCTGCTGTGAAGGGGGTAGAGAACCCCTTTAACGTGCAGATGGTGGAGAGCAGTTTCTTTGGCATTGAGATTGCTCCCATGGCAGCGGAGGTACCGCAAACAGCGGACGAGATTGAAGCGTTTAAGGCTAGGATTTTGGCCAGTCCGTATGGGGGCAGGCTGATTACGGCCGACGGACGCGGTGCTGCCCTCATGCTGGATGTGGAGTGGGACCTGGAAGGGAACAATCGGGAAAAGGTAATCAATGAAATCAGTTCCGTGGTGGAAGGCTACATTGGGCCGGAGGAAATCCATATGGTTGGCGATGCTTACATCCTCCACTATACCGAGCAGGCCATGAAGCGTGATCTGCGTAACTTGGTCCCCATTGTGGTTTTGGTTATTGCCACCACCCTGTATTTCACCTTCCGCTCCTTTCTGGGAGTGTTGGTACCCCTGCTGACGGTAGGCGCAGCCCTAACTTGGACAGTGGGACTCATGATCTGGTATGGCATTCCCGTATCCATGATCAGTATGGCTATGCCCGTTATTTTGGTCACCTTAGGTATTGCCTCCGGCATTCATATCCTTAACAAATACCTGGAAACGCTGGGGCAGGGAATGTCTAAGGAAAGTGCGCTGCAGGAGACATTTGCCACCATAACCTCTCCCGTGCTGATGGCTGCCTTCACAACTGCCGCAGGTTTTGCCTCGTTGATAACTGCCTTTGTGCAGCCCATCAAAGAGTTTGGTGTGATAACCGCGGTTGGCGTAATGATCGCCATGACCCTCTCCCTGAGTCTGATTCCGGCCATGCTGGTCCTCTGGAAAAAGCCAGAGGTAAAGCAGGAAAAGAGGGAAGCAGGCGTCCTGAACCGCTTTCTCAAGACCTTGACCCAGTGGACGATCAGCCGGCCTGCCTACATCACCGCCATCGCCGTGGTGATCGTGCTCGTCTTTGGTTTTGGGGCGACCCGCATCACGCTGGAGAGCAACATAGTCAACTACTTCGGCGCCAACAGCCCCGTCAAAAAGGGTACCATGGTGATCGAGGAAATATTTGGCGGCAGCATGCAGATCTCCGTTGTGGTGGATACGGGTGTAGAGGATGGCTTTAAGGATCCGGCCATGTTGGAGGAACTGATTGTGATTCAGGATTACCTCAACTCCTGGGATTCCATTAACCACGCAACCTCCCTTGCCGATGTGGTACGGGAGCTGAATCAGGCCCTGTGGGAGGGGGATCCTGAGTTTTACGCCGTGCCTGAAACCAGGGAAGGGGTAGCTCAGCAACTGTTACTTTTCAGCATGCAGGGAGGCAGCGGCCTTGATTCCCTCGTCAGCTACGATTACAGTCGTGCCCTGGTGACCGCCCAAATGAAAACGCTCGATGCGAAAATGCTGGGTGAAACGATCGCCGCCGTGGAAAGCTATTTGGCAGAGCTCTACCGCGATAGGTCAGACATAAGTGTAAAACTGGTGGGAACGCCCAAAGTGATGATGCGGCTTATGAACCGCTACGTCCAGACCCAAATCTCGAGCTTGGCCAGTTCCAGCGTGGCAGTTGGTTTGATTGTGGCCGCCCTGATGAAATCTGTCCTGCTGGGTATTCTGACCCTGGTACCGCTCTTCTTCACGGTGCTTATCAACTTCGGCCTGATGGGTTACGCCGGTCTGCCTCTGGATGCGGTAACAAGCATTATTGCTGGTGTGGTAATTGGGTTAGGGGTGGACTACGCCATCCACTATATCAGCCGTTACCGCTTGGAGAGGGCAAACGGTCACCAGATGGAACAGGCTCTGTTGAACACAGGGGTTTCGGCGGGCAGGGGCATTTTCTTCAATGCTCTGGCTCTGGTTATTGGGTTTATGGTGCTTGTTTTCTCCCACTTTAGGGCAATTGCAGTCTTTGGTTTCTTGATTTCAGTGACGATGGTTGTGAGCTCCTTTGCAGCACTCGTCGTCATTCCCCTGCTTCTGCAGTATTTTGACCGGAAAAAAGTGCAAGTGGAAAGGAGTATGTAAATGAGAATTAGAAAAGCGCTTCTGCTGTTGTTAAGCATTCTGCTCCTGAGCAGCGTATCGTACGCCGCTGACCGGAGTGGGCAGGAAATTCTCGATGATTTAGCCTTCAGTAACGTCTTGAGCGGATCGGGTGTGGCTGAGCTGAATCTGATTACGGAAAACGCCAGGGGCCAGCAGAGAAAGTATTCGGTTAAGGTCTACCTCAAGAGCGATGATGCGGGCGATAGGCAGTTTTTGGAGTACTTGAGCCCAGCCGATGTGAGGGGTACCAAATTCCTCTCTCTCAATTTGGAGGGCCAGGAAGATCAGATGTGGCTGTACCTACCTGCAATCGGCAGGGAACGGCGCATCGCCTCCCACATGACCGGTGACTCTTTCATGGGTACCGACTTTACCTACGAGGAAATAGGCGGCAATTTTGCCCGGAGCGGCGAGTATTCCGCCGAACGTCTGGCCGATGAGGTGGAGGGGGGAGTAACATGCTACGTGCTGGACCTCACTGCCCTCAGCGATGCTGCCCTGTATGAGAGGATTAGGATGTGGGTATGGCAGACTGAAAACGTGCCCGTTAAGGTGGAGTTCTTAAACAGTGCAGGTGTACTGCAGAAAACGCTCACGCTGAGCGATTTCAGAGAGGTAGCGGGCGAGCTCGTTCCCCACAGTGTGGTTATGGCGGACAACGTCAAGGGTACCCGCACCATCTTGGAGATTTTATCGGTGAGCGAAGAAGAGATCAGCGAAGATGTCTTTACAGTGCGCTATCTACGGCGCTGAGATTGAGTTTAGAGAAAGGGTGAGAGTGTATGAAGCGGTTAATGAGCAGTTTTACAGTACTGCTGTTGGTAATGGCTTTGGCTCTGCCTGCCCTGGCTTTTATCCCCCAGGGCGAGCTTAATGGGGGCGTGAGTTATGAGTGGAACGCTGAGGACAAGAAGCTGGAGCACACGTCCACCAGAACGGGCTTTCGGCTAGTGCTGGAGGATTATGTGGATCCGGCGGGCAAACTCCATTTCTCCTTCAAGGGCTGGTATGACTGGAAGGACAAAGAGGGAGATCTTGCCCTGGATCAATTGTGGTTCAGTGGTTACATGGGCGATATTGATTACAGCCTAGGCCGCCAGCTGATCAGTTGGGGTACGGCTGACGGGTTTAACCCCACCAGCTATTTCGCCCGTATGGACGCGAACGCCCTATTCAGCGGTGACATGGCAGGTGAACCCACCTGGGCTGGCCAAGCGACCTATTACGGTCAGAACTTTTCCCTGACGGCGGTAGCCGCACCTTACTTTGAACCACAGAAGATCGACGCTGAGATGAAGCGGCTCATGCCCAAAACCGAGCTGCCTCCGCACATTCCCCCCGGGCTTGTACCCGATGCGGATGCAGTTTTTGAGGCCATTGAAGAGGTGGATAAACCAAAAGCTTTCGGTAAGGACACCCAGTGGGCGCTGCGGGCAGAAACCCAGCTGGCAGGATTTGACCTGCAGGCCAGCTACTTCACGGGCTATGAGCCCCTGCCCGGGATGGAAATGACCATTCAGATGTTCCCTCCCAATACTTCCTTTGAAGGTGAGTACCGCCGGCAGAGTTTTGTAGGCTTGGCAGCCAGCGGCACCATTGGCAGCGCAGGTGTTTGGGCGGAAGTTGCCTACGGAGGACCGGAACCCTTTGCCGAGGCTGACGATGTGCCCGGCACGATGAGAATTCCCCTCTCCATCAACGAAAAGTACCTACAGGCTGTTGTGGGTGGGGATTACACCTTTGCTGTAGGAACCGGGCTTTTGGCCCAAATCCAGTACATCTACCGGGGACAGGGTTCGCTGCTCATGCCCTACGTGATGCCGGAGATAGACTTTGAGGCAGGCCCAATCCCCAGCATTGAGCCGGGAGAAATCAAACCGGCCTCCTACCTCTACGGGCGCTTTGCCTACGACGTCAACCCGGACAGCACCCTTGATCTGGTGGTTATTTACGGATTAGAGGAGAAAGGCGGCATCATCAGGCCCGCGTACACCTACCGTTTCCCCAATGCGGTCCAGGCTGAACTTAGCCTTGTGGCAAGTTTCGGTAAAGAAGAAAACGTGTTCGAGCCCATCCCAACCACAGCTAGGTTAGGTGTGAGTTACAAATTCTAAAAGTAAGGCCCCGCATTTGCGGGGCCAGTTTTTCTTTCCACTAGAATTTGATACTCTTAAGGCCAAAGCGCCATTTCGCTTCATCTGCTCCCGTAATTTCCACTCCCAGAGAGATATCGCTGGGATACAGACCAAAGAGCCTTACTTCACCGCCAAACCCCAAGCGAAGGGTGGGCATGATGCTGAGCTCACTTAATGGCGACTCCAGCGTTAGGCCCGTAACCAGATAGGGCCTGGTCATGACCATACCGATGGGGAAATACTGCTCGCCCCAGGGGAATATTTGAATTTGGGGAGCGAAGGCCAGGAGCAGCTTTTCAACCGCGGGCACTTCTTCTCCGTTCGATCGCAAGCCGGTCAGGCGTACTGCTAAACTTCCTACCGTGCGGGGCAAGTTGACCAGCGAACTTCTGCTGGCGGAAAATTGCCAGGCCTTGGGACCTTGGGAGACGTAGGTGGCGCTTAACTCCAGCTTCTTAGTTTTAGGCCCAGCCACATTGACGCCAAAGGTAGGTTTATCCCGGTTTGGGCTCTTGCGGACATATACTTCCAACTCGCCGATTGTGGGTTTGCCCCAGTCCACGAAGATTTCGTGTCCACCTTCGTCGTTGTTATAACCATAGCGATAACCTGCGCCGGCCCAGCCCAAAAACCCGTTGGTCAGTTTAAAGCCGATTTTCGGAAAGCTGTAATCATTGTCAAACTGGGCTTCGGGCAGCAACCTGAACCGACCGGGCAGATTGGCTGCACTTTTTTCCGCTTCCCGCACAATTTGATTCAGTTCGGCTGTATCTAAGCCGGGCTGTTGGTAGGGGATAAACTCAAAGTCCGGATCCTTTTCCAAAATAAAGGCTTTGATTTCATCGATGTAAGCCAAACCTGCCTTGTAGCCTTGGGCGATGAAATAATCTGCCCTGAGGTAGTCGTAGGAAGAATCGAGCTTCACATCGGGTTCGATCATAATGTCCGCTGCGGCGGCGTTCATGGCTGAATAACCCTCCAACAGGGCGCTGAGGGAGAGACGGAGGTTATCCATGATGCTGGCGTAGTTGGGATCTTCTTCTTCCTGGGTAATGGAAACAGCAATAATCACATCTGCATTGAGATCGGCCGCCACATTAGCGGGAACCTTGTTTTTCAGCCCGCCGTCCACATAGTATTTCCCGTCTATCTCCACCGGGGGAAACATACCGGGAATGGACATGCTCGCCAAGATGCCCGTGCTTACCTTACCCTCGTGCAGAGCCAACTCTTCTCCGGTGGACAACTCCACAATTACGGAGTAAAAGGGAATGGGCAGCTGGGAATACTCCTTACCCTCTAGGAGGATATTGAGAAAATGGAGAAGGCCGGTTGTATCAACCACGCCGCCCCTAAAGGGGACAGGTATATCCAACAACGAAGCGGTGTCAAGGGCAGTGACAATGTAGGTTAAATTGTCTGCCGAATAGCCCGCTGCGTATAACCCGGCAATGATGCTGCCCATGCTGGTACCCACCACCATGTCAATGGGGATCCCGTGTTCCTCCAAAACTCGGATAAGGCCAATATGGCTGAAACCCCTGGCAGAACCGCCCCCCAAAACCAAGGCGATAGTTGGCCTATCCTGGGCCGCGGCGGTGGCCGTTATACTCAATAACAACAAAAAAATAAGGATTGTACGCCAAATCCCCAATGTCTTCATAACCCGTCCCCCTCAACAGTAAACTGGTTAGTAGTAGTGCGGTGATTTTCTATCAATACCATAAAAATTCCAGCCAGAGCCAACAGAATCCTGCCGCCAAAAAAAGGCGAAATGGGAAATTCTATAAAGGAAGTTGCTGGAAAAGGGCGAAATATTCAAGAGACAGTTTTTGGGGGGATCATGTGAATATACTACTGCAGAAACTCAAAGAAGTATCCCTATCAGTGCTGGGCGTCACCGCAGTCGTGCTGCTCCTGCACTTCACCATAGTGCCGGTGGAGAAGGTTGCCATGTGGCGTTTTGTGCTGGGGGCGTTCTCTGTCACCATTGGACTGGCCATATTTCTTTTCGGTGCCCAACTTGGTATCACCCCCCTAGGGAATCTGCTGGGGGAGGCCGTGGCCAAGAGCAACCGTATGTGGATTGTGGGTACGGTAGGGTTTATTACCGGCTTTTTGATTACGGTGGCTGAACCGGACCTGCAGATTTTGGCCCAACAAGTTAATATTGCGTCCGGCGGCATTGTACCGGGAATCTTAGTCCTAATTGTGGTTTCACTCGGGGTAGGGATTATGGTAAGTATCGGCCTGGCGCGGATCTTGATCGAGTTCCCCCTCAACCGCCTTTTTTCACTGTTCTATTTCCTTATATTCCTCTTGGCTCTAAAAACGTCCCCCGAGTTTCTGGCCATCTCGGTTGATGCCTCCGGGGCAACAACTGGTGCCATGACCACCCCATTCCTTCTGGCCCTTGGCTACGGTGTTGCGCAGCTGAAGGGAGGAGCCAAAGCCGAAGAAGATAGTTTCGGCCTGGTTGGTTTAGCCTCGGTGGGTCCAATCTTTGCCATTATGATTACCAGCATAATAAAAAGGCTGGGGGGAATTGAGGGCACACTCGAGCCGCCAATAGCTGCTGTGGGGGTGTTTGGCCCCTACTTCCGGGCTCTGCCCGTCTTTTTCCGAGATTCGGTTCTTACGATCCTACCTCTCGGTGTCCTCTTTCTCGTTTTCGACAAACTGAAGTTCAAACTGCACAAGCGGACCCGAAATTCTATCCTGAAGGGGCTCTTTTATACCCTGATCGGCTTAACCCTGTTCTTGGTGGGTGTGAACGCGGGCTTCATGGATGTGGGCAGAACAATGGGTGTGGGTATAGCTGAGTTCCACCCCATGCTCCTGCCAGTTGTGGGTTTTCTCTTGGGTATGGTAGTGGTGCTGGCCGAACCTGCTGTATATGTTCTCACGGAACAGATCGAGGATGTAACGGCGGGACATATTAAGCGTAGGGTGATTATGGTGGTCCTGTCCATAGGCATCGCCTGTGCAGTTTCCCTTTCCATGATCCGCATTCTAAGCAGCAAACTTGAGCTTTGGCACCTTCTGCTGCCTGGCTTTGCCCTGGCCGCAGTCCTTTCTTACCGAGTACCGCCCATTTTTGTAGGTATCGCTTATGACTCGGGCGGTGTTGCCTCGGGCCCCATGACCGCCACCTTTGTCTTGGCGTTCGCCCAAGGTGCTGCCCATGTTATTCCAGGGGCCGATGTGATGAGTGAAGGTTTTGGGGTGATCGCCATGGTAGCCATGGTGCCCTTGGTTGCCCTGCAGATCTTAGGCGTCGTCTTCAGGCGTAAAGAAGAGAAACAGCAGGCTTTACTGATGGAGGAAGCACTGGTCCAAGAGAACCCTGAAGGAGTTGAGTGAGTTGGTTGTAGTATGCTGTATCCTTGATTTTGGCCAGGGTACCGATGCATTGAAGGCGGCAAAAAAGGCGGGAGCACTGGGCCAAACGATTTTCTTGGGCAGGGGGACAGTGGCCAATCGCCTGCTCCAATTTCTCGGTGCCCATGAAGTGCGAAAGGAAATTTTAGTGGCGGTGGCTGCCACTGAGGCGGCGGAGGAAAACCTATACGGCAGGCTGGATGAAAAATTCAACCTGCATAAACCGCGAACCGGAATCGCCTTTTCAATACCCCTGAAACAGCTCAGGGCGGCACAGGCGAGGCAGACACAAGGGGAGGAAAGTCCGAAAGGCGTGAATAAGATGGGTTACGAAGCGATTTTCGTTATTGTGGACAAGGGCAAGGCTGTGGACGTGTTAGAAGCGGCCGAGTCTGCGGGTTCTACCGGCGGCACAGTTATCCACGGCCGGGGTTCGGGCACGGAGGAAAAGGCCAAGCTTTTTAATATTGCCATCGAGCCCGAAAAGGACATTGTGCTTATCCTGACCAAACAGGAAATGACAGAGGCCATTACAGACGCCATTGATAAGCAGCTGCGGCTCTCTGAGCCGGGTGCAGGCATCATCTTTGTCCTCGGCGTTTCTAGGACACTTGGGTTATACGAAGGGGAATAGGGAGAAAAAAAGTGCCGGATTTGTCCGGCACTTATACCTTTACTTTAGAGCCTTGGCTAAACGGGTCAGGGCTTCTTTTATTATGGACCGGGGACAGCCGATGTTCATGCGCTGGTAACCCCGCCCCGACTCGCCGAAGGCGAGTCCATCGTTAAACACAATTCCCGCTTCATCGATAAAGAACTGATTCAGTTCTTCCGCGGGCAGACCTAGGCCTCGACAGTCGAGCCAGAGGACATAGGTACCCTCAGACCTAACTACCTTGATTTTGTCTGTAATCCTAGGCAGTTCTTGACAGACGTACTCCACATTATCCGTAAGGTAGTCTAGGAGTTGATCGAGCCAGTCTGCGCCGCAGCGGTAGGCAGCATCGCTGGCCACCATACCGAAAAGGTTGATATGGGTGAGGTTGAGCCGCTGCAGCTGGCCGCAGAATTTCTCCCGCAGCTCTGCGTTTGGGATAATGATGTTGGAAATATAAAGTCCAGCAATGTTAAAGGTTTTGCTCGGAGCCATAAAGGTCAGGGTGCGCTGGGACATTTCCTCGGAAATGGATGCAACCGGGCGATGGCGGAAACCGGGTAAAACCAAGTCGGCCCAGATCTCATCGGACAACACAGTCACATCGTATTTCACCACCAAATCCTGCAGCTGCTTGAGTTCTCCTTCGTCCCATACCCTACCTACCGGGTTGTGGGGACTGCAGAGCATGAGCACTTTCGCACCTGCCTGGAAGTGCTTCTCCAAATCCTCAAAGTCCATGGTGAACCTGCCGTCCTTAAATATGAGGGGGTTTTCCACCTTTTCGCGGTCGTTGATTGTGATCACCCTGGCAAAGGGTGGATAGACAGGGGGCTGGATTACGATCTTATCGCCCGGTTCGGTTAGGGACCAGATGGCAAGGGCCAGGCCCGGTACAACACCTGGGCTGTGGGTGAGCCATTCCGGTTCAATCTCCCACCCATGCCGCTCCCGCAGCCATTTACGGATTACATCTACGTAATCCTTTGGCCTGCAGACGTAGCCGTAGATCCCATGGGCGGCTCGCTTTGTCACCGCTTCCACCACTTCTTGGGGCGGACGGAAGTCCATGTCCGCGATCCACATGGGGATCAGGTTTTCCTCCCCAAACATCTCCAGCACCCCATCCCATTTTTGGGACTGGGTGTTACGCCGATCGATAAACTGATCGAATTGACACCCCACCGTTTTATACCTCCCTAGCTACTCCCGTTTTGCGCGCCGTGTCTGCTACAGCCTTGGCCACCGTTTCAGCTACACGGGGATCGAAGGGCGAAGGGATAATGTAATCTGCCCTCGGCTCCTCCACCAGGCTGGCAATTGCGTAGGCCGCGGCAATTTTCATTTCGGTGTTAATATCACTGGCATGTACGTCTAAGGCGCCCCGGAAAATACCAGGGAAGCCCAGCACATTATTGATTTGGTTGGGATAATCAGAACGTCCGGTGGCAACTACAGCAGCTCCCGCCTCAAGGGCCAATTCAGGTGCGATTTCCGGTTCGGGGTTGGCCAGAGCCATAATAATCGGTTTGTCATTCATGGCCTGTACCATTTCGGCTGAAACGATATTGGCTCCCGATACCCCAATGAATACGTCTGCCCCGGTTAGAGCTTCCGCTAGGTTTTGCTCAATTCCAGCGGGGTTAGTAAGCTGTGCAACCTTTTCCTGAATGTTGTTGTTGGTTAAGCTGCCGGGAATGAGACGGCCCTGTCTACCGCAGGCCCGGATGTTTGTATAACCATCCTCAAGGAGTAGATAGACAATGGCAGCGCCCGCTGCACCAATACCGTTTACCACAATGACGCAGTCCTTATCCTTTTCCACAACCTTGAGCGCATTGATCAAACCGGCCAGCGTCACAACGGCTGTACCGTGCTGATCGTCGTGGAAGATGAACATATCCGTTTCTGCCTTCAGGCGTTCTTCAATTTCAAAGCAGCGGGGGGAGGAGATGTCCTCCAGATTGACGCCGGCAAAGGTGGGCTCCAGTTGCTTGACAAACTGGACAATCTCGTTCACATCTTGGGTGTTAATGCAGAGGGGTACGGCGTCTACGTTGGCAAACTCCTTAAACAATACCGCTTTACCCTCCATAACGGGCAGTGCAGCAGCGGCTCCGATGTTACCCAAGCCCAAAACCGCCGAACCATCTGACACAATCGCAATCGTATTACTCTTCCAAGTATAATTCCAAACGTTGTCAGGGTTACTGGCAATTTCTCGGCAGGGTTCGGCCACGCCAGGCGAATAGGCTACACTGAGATCGTCCACGTTCTTAACAGGCGCTTTACTAAAGATGCCCACTTTACCCCGCCACTGCTTGTGCTGCTCCAGAGCCTTTTCATATACGTTCATCCAAACTCCTCCTATTGTGAAAATGGTAATAATGCTGATAAAATCGTGGATGGACGGAACTGCCCTCCACTACTGACTTCAACAATAGGGGGAGTTCTCCTATTTAAATTAATGTGTTGTTTTGGTCAAGTTATTGCTAAATGACGAGCCCAGGTCACACCTCCCGGGAAGCTGTTTCCCCGTGCTCGGGCAAACCGTTCAGTCGACCAGTTAAGCCGGTACAGATCAGGTGACCGAGGAAATCACCTGCCTCCTCCAGTTCTTCCGGCTGGGGCCATTTTTTCCCGTAGAGGATTTGATCCCGCAGCCTCTTTGCCAGTGCCAGTTCTCCGCTCACCCTACCGTTAGGGGCGGCTTCGGTGAAAACCGGTTCGAGCATTTCCTCTGCCTGAATCCAGCGCTGCATGAACCAATCCACCTTACCGTTTTTCCCAAAGAAAGAGCGCGTTTCATCCGGGGAGCCGAAGGGATCAACCCGGGCTACCTTGATTCGTGCTTCGTTGTAGAGCTTGTAATAAGCGGGATTGGCAAGGAGGATCTGGTCCGTGATCTGCTGGGTGAGGGGCGGAGAGCTGTCATCAAAACTGCACCTAGCCAAAACGGGCTCCAAGTGAGGCACCGCGTGCAGATTGGCGTCGTGGAGAAATTGAAAGAGAATATCGGTGCGGCCAATACCCGGCTTGAGTTTGGCCTCGGGGCAGGTCATGCGTACATAATCGTAAAGGAAAGATGCCAACTCGTAATGATTGGCAAAGGGCTGAAGTTCCAGGTTGATGCGTTTTTTGACTGCCTCCTGCAGCCGCTGCAGGGCAACTTCGCCTGCGTGCATCAGACCATTCAGCTCGTCTAAAATGGCGTATTCTTCCTGCGATAATCTACCCGAAGTGGATTTGTAAACTAAGTCATGTTCCACTTCGGCCCAGGCATGCATCAGGACCGAGCCTACCTGCAGCTCCACGCACTGTTTAGGAATCCCGACGTCAAGCTCGGGGCAGCATCCCTTGACCCGCAGGCGGTAATGGCGGGCTGCGTAGCCGGAAAAGCGCTGGGAATATTTGATTCGGGGCGTCTGTTCTTCGGGAAATTCTTTTGTGCGCTCCACCACAAAATGCTTGTGGATCATGGCATCCACTTCTTCTTGATCACCGGGGAAGAAGAGGGCGATGCGCACACCAGCTAAGTCAACTATGTCCTCGTAAATGTCGGCGATGGTGCGGTACTCCCTGTCCTTGGCACGGCTGCGGGCTTTGCTTTCTAAGCTATCAGGCCTTTTGGCCCGGTAGGTGACTAAAGCCCGGATACCCCGCCGCTTCAGCTCCCGCTCGCATTGGTTGGCACAGATCTGGGCCAACTTCTCGTAAAGGTCCACTCGCCGTTTGTAATCCTCGATAAACTCGTTGATTATCGTCATGGGACTCTCCTTACTGTTCGAATTTGCCCTGCCATATAAAGGGATTCGCAGGCAGGGAAGAACAATTAGGGGGCGATTCCATATTCAGCATATGCAGTTTGTTTCCACAAGGGAGAAGGTTGCAGGTGAAGAGGGAATACGTCTTAAACTTCTGCAAAGGGGGAGGGGGTTCCTCCCTTTTGTTAAGAAGAAACCTGCTTTTGTTTTTATTATATCAAAGAAATGTTAAAAGCGGGAGTGCCACGGCTTGGCTGCCCAGGCGGCCAGGGCAAACCAAAGCAAGTAGGAGATGAGCATGGGGAGGGGGTAGAACCAATCAACGTGACGGAACACCTCAATACTACTGACAACCTGGCTGAATCCGGTAGCCAGTACAGCCCAGGCAAAGTAATAGGCGTAGCTCAAATAGCGGCTGGTCTGGGGCCAAAAATAGAGGTAGATCATGATGATCAAAATCCAGGCTGCACCGGAAAGAAAGCGATGTCCGCCGCTCTGCCAGACTGCCACATCTTGGAAACTGACGATTTCAGTGGCAAAATGGAAAAGGACAACATAAACTGCTTCTCCCAGTCCACCCAGGACAACGCCGTAGGGAAAGAGGGGACGGAGAGAGCGCCTTGGTATCGTCAGGAAAACAAAACCGGCCAACAAGAGGACAAAGGNNATTCCCCATCATCTGCTTGTGGTATACTGAAAATACACTGGAGAGAAAAAGGAGTCTTCTTTTGTGCTCAGAATTAGATTACAGAGGTGATGTTATGTTTAGATTTGTAACGAAGGAAGTATGGGTAGGCGGCCGCGTTATGCAGTTTAAAATGGTGGATCACCCCGGGGCTGCAGCAGCCTTGGTAGTGAAGGACGGCCGCGTGTTAATGGTGGAGCAGTACAGACCGGCTGCGGGACGGAACATGCTGGAACTGCCTGCTGGGACAATCGACTTAAACGAGTCGCCCCTGCACTGCGCCCAGAGGGAACTAAAAGAAGAAACAGGTTATACAGCAGAAGAGTGGGAGGAAATGGGGCACATTTATCCTACCCCCGGCTACACCAACGAGATACTCCATCTCTTTTTCGCCAGCGGTTTGTCCAAAGGGGAGCAGGATCTACCTGCCGATGAAGGGGATATTCGGGTACGCTGGATTCCCCTGGAAGATGTGGAGGAAATGATCGACAACGGTACTATCAACGATGCCAAGACGATCATCTCTCTCTTTAAGTACATCCGCCAGCAGCGGAAACTGCAGGGTTAATCGGACTCGGGAAAGTGATCGGGTTCAATGTGCATATCAACATGGCTGACTGAAGCGAATTCCTGCCTAATCCTTTCCTTGATTTTGTGAGAGAGGGCATGGCATTCCACCACAGTCAATTCGGGGGGCACGGTGATAGTAAAATGGACGTGGTGCTCCGCCCCGTATTTATGAACCTTAAGATCGGCTAAAGTGCACACTTCACTTACGCCGAGGATTATTTTCTCAATTTCGCCCACAGTTTCAGTATCCACTTGGGCATCCATCAGCTCGTCAATTACCACAAACACCATATTCCAGCCAACCTTGACGATGATGGCCGCGACCACAATGGCCATGAGGGGATCGAAGATGGGATAGCCCAGGCGGGCAGCGAATACACCAAGCACGGCGGCGACTGAGGACAGGGCATCGGAACGATGGTGCCAGGCATCGGCCTTGAGAGCCGGACTGTCCAGTTTGTCTGCCGTTTTTACTGTATAACGGTACATAATTTCTTTGCTCACAACACTGATAATCGAGATCCAGAGGGCACTTACGCCCGGGATGGTGTGATCCCCCAACCAGATCACCCTCACCGCTGAATAGGCGAAATTAAGGCCGATGAAGATCAGAGTGAGGGCAATAATCTTGGCTACGATCGTTTCAGCCCGGCTGTGGCCGTAGGGATGTTTTTCATCGGGCGGCTGCCGGGCTATGTAGAGGCCGAAAATAACGAGGATGGTGGAAAGGGAATCAGAGGCGGAATGGACTGCATCGGATAGAACGACCAAACTGCCCGTGGCCAGGCCAATTACTAGTTTGAGACCGGTCAGGATCAGATTACCTGCGAGCGTGACCCATGATACCCGGGCAGCTTGCTTGTTTCTGTCCATTTCCACTCGCTCCCTTCGTATTCTATCCAGTTTATTATANNAGGATCATCTGCTGGGCCACATTAGCCTGGGCAACCATGGCTAAAGCCGCCTGCATACGGATTTGGGCTTGAACCATGTTCAAGACTTCCAGGGCAATATCTGCATCACGGATCCGCGATTCGGCTGCAGCCAGGTTTATAGCGGTGTTCTCCAGGTTATTGATGGTGTGTTCCAAACGCCTGGTTTTTGCGCCAATATACGCCCTTTGGGAAGCGGTCTTATTGATGGCATCATCGAGGATCCCTATGGCCCGATCCGCATCTTCTTGACTTGAGACAGAGATGATATTCCCTTCTTCATCATACAAGTCCAAACCCCTGCCCGTCATATTTCCCAAGGAAATCTCTGTGTTTTGACCCGCATTGGCCCCGATCTGGATTATGAGGGGGTTTTCTTCATTACGCTCACCGTTTAGGAGGGGGATAGTGTTGAAATTGGTGTTAGCGCCAATGTCATCAATCGCTTTAACCAGTTCGTTAAACTCGATCTGAAGGGCATCCCGCTCCTGTTGGGTTAGGGTACCCGTGGCGGAATAAACGGCAATTTCCCGCAGGCGGTGTAAAACAGCATGGGTTTCCCCCAGGGCGCCGTCTGCAATATTCAGCAGGGAGATGGCATCCTGGGCATTACGGGAAGCCTGCTTTAGTCCGCGGATCTGGGCCCGCATCCTTTCAGAAATGGCAAGCCCAGACGGATCGTCAGCGGCGCGGTTAATCCTCAGGCCAGTACTGATCCGTTCCATGGCCCGGATAAAATCATTCTGCGCTGTATGAAATGAACGCACAGCCCTGAGGCCGGCGAGATAGAAATTGGCCATTACATTCNNAATTATCCCCACCATAACGCCTATGAACGCACCCAAACTGGATAGACCAGCGGAGTGAAGCCGCTGTGCTTCGGGCAGCAGTTCCCGCAGTACGAGATAGAGCATTGCACCTCCGGCGAAACCCAAGGCCGAAGCAAGTGCTCCAGGTGAGAGATTTCCAAACAAAGCCCCCAATAGTGCTCCAAGCCCAGTGGGCAGCCCGGCGATAATCGTCCAGACAAGTACTCGGAGCCTGTTCTTGCCCGCTCCCCGCAGCGGTGCTGCCATGGCCATCCCCTCCGGGATATCATGCAGCGCAAGGGCAAGGGTGAGGGAGAGGCCAAGTTTTTCGCCAGAGGCGTAACCGGCCCCAATGGCTATTCCTTCTGGCACATTGTGAAAAGCGATGCCCAAGCCAATTAGAATACCGGTGCGCAGCAGACGCCTTTCGCCCGTACCTCCTGTTCCCTGGGGTAACAAACGGGCTGCAGCAGCCAAAGCCAATCCGCCTGCAATAAGCCCAAAAATGGTTAGACTGATTGATCCCGATTCAAGCGCTTCGGGGAGGAGTTCTTGGAAAATAACCGCCAACATCACCCCGGCGGAGAAGGAGAGAAAGAAGCAAAGCAACCTCCGGCGGGGGCGACCCAAAATGGCCACAAAAACACCCCCTAAGCCGGTACCTAGAGTACCGGCTAAAGTCCCTGCTAGAACCGCTTTGCCAAAGAAACTTATCACAGCCCATTTCCTTTCTAAAAAAAGTAGTGCAAAAAGTATTGACATTGGAATAGTCACCCGTTACAATACACTTGTTTAGTAGTTCTAAACCCTCGGTTTAGTAACATGAAACAGTTGGGAGAGGGAAAGTGCAATGAAGATCGGTGAAAAGATCAAGCGCCTGCGCATGCAGCACAATCTAACCCAAGAGGAGCTGGCAGACCGCTGTGAGCTGTCTAAGGGGTTCATTTCCCAAGTGGAACGGGAACTCACATCGCCTTCCATTGCCACCCTCGTTGACATTTTAGAATCGCTTGGCACTAACCTGGCCGATTTCTTTAGCGATGCGCCGCCCGAGAAAATCGTCTTTACTCAGGATGATGTGGCGGTTAAGAGTTATCCCAAGTTAAAGAGCGAAGTGGAATGGATTGTGCCCAGCGCCCAGAAAAACGCCATGGAGCCTATTTTGGTCCATTTGGAACCGGGAGGAAAAACCGACTTTGATCATCCCCATGACGGGGAGGAGTTTGGTTATGTTCTCAAAGGCCAAATCTTTCTGCACCTTGGCTCCAACAAGGCAAAGGTACGTAAAGGCGAGGCCTTTTATTTTGCCTCTAAAGCAGGCCACTACATTTCAAATGCAGGCAAGCGGCCTGCGACAGTTTTATGGGTTTCCACACCACCCAGTTTTTAGAGCGGAAAGGAGGAGCGGAAGTGTCCGAAAATATCGTACAGCTCCGGGGCGTTTCCAAGGTCTACGATGACACAGTTGCCCTGGCAGGAATCGATCTCGACATTAAAAGAAATGAATTTGTCACGCTTTTAGGCCCCAGCGGCTGCGGGAAAACAACGATGCTGCGTTTGATCGGTGGTTTCGAGCAGCCTGATGCCGGGAGCATTTTGTTTGAGGGAAAAGACATTAACGGTGCCCCCCCCTATAAGCGGCGGGTGAATACCGTTTTCCAGCGCTACGCCCTCTTTTCGCACCTGGATGTGTTTGAAAACATCGCCTTTGGACTGCGTATCAAAAAGATGGATGAGGGTTCTATCCGCAGCAAAGTGGAGAAGATGCTGGCTTTGGTTAACCTGCAGGGTTTTGAAAACAGGGATATTGATTCCCTCAGCGGCGGCCAGCAACAGCGTGTGGCCATTGCCCGGGCGCTGGTGAACGAACCTGAGCTGCTTCTGCTCGATGAACCCCTCGCCGCTCTAGACCTAAAGCTTAGGAAAGAAATGCAGCATGAGCTGAAAAACATGCAGAAACAGCTGGGTATCACCTTTGTCTTTGTCACCCACGATCAGGAAGAGGCATTATCCATGTCAGATACGGTTGTGGTGATGCAGGACGGGGAGATCCAGCAGATCGGTACCCCCGAGATGATTTACAACGAGCCGACCAACGCCTTTGTGGCCGACTTTATCGGTGAGAGTAATATTGTGGATGGTATTATGCGCGCCGATTACTTAGTCGATTTCGGCGGCGCCCGCTTTGAGTGCGCAGATGCTGGCTTTGAAAAAGATGAACTGGTTGATGTGGTTATCCGCCCAGAGGACTTAGTGCTAGTTCCTCCGGAAGCGGGGAAAATCAAGGGTGTTGTACGGTCCGTAACGTTCTTGGGCGTCCATTACGAGATGTTCATTGATGCCCCGGATGGTACCTCCTGGCTGGTACACAGCACACTAATGGCGCCTGTGGGAAGCGAGGTCGGCCTTGATCTTCAGCCCATGGACATCCACATCATGCGAAAGGTGGGCAGGCAATGAAGCGGTCCTTTACGCTGGCACCCTATCTGGTCTGGATGGCTATCTTTATCGTGGTACCCATGTTCTTGGTTGTCTATTACGCCTTCACAGTTACCACTCCAGAGGGCGCTTCTTTCAGCCTAGCTAACTTTAGCCGCTTTTTTGAGCCTATTTACCTGCGCGTTTTATGGCGTTCGTTATATATGGCTCTGCTCAGTACGGCAGTCTGCCTTGTATTGGGTTATCCTGCCGCTTTGATTATGGTGGGTAATGCCTTTGAACGGAAGCACGTTTTATTGCTCCTTTTCGTGGTGCCCATGTGGATGAACTTCCTGCTGCGCACCTATGCTTGGCTCACTATTCTGGAGCGAAACGGTTTTCTCAACTTTCTGTTGGGCAAGCTCAATCTGCCCACGCTGAACATTCTTTACACGAATTCAGCAGTCATCCTAGGTATGGTCTACAACTTCCTGCCCTTTATGGTGCTGCCCATCTACTCAGTGCTGAGGAAAATCGACCCCGGTGTGATCGAGGCTGCCGCCGACTTGGGGGCCAATCCCTTCCGTGTTTTCACTAAGGTGATTCTACCCTTGAGCCTACCTGGGGTTGTCTCCGGCATTACAATGGTGTTTATGCCGGCTTTAACCACCTTTGTTATCTCTCGCCTGTTGGGAGGAGGCCAGTTCACCCTAATCGGCAACTTGATCGAACAGCAGTTTTTAGTGGTGGGCGACTGGGGCTTCGGTTCAGCCATTTCGGTCGTGATGATAATCCTTATTCTCTTGAGCATGGCAATTATGTCCTTTTTTGAAGGGGAAGGCAGGGAGGCGACGTTATGGTAAGGTTTTTGAAGCGCTCCTATATCTATCTCATTTTCGCCTTTCTCTATCTGCCCATCGCGGTTTTGATGGTCTATTCGTTTAACGCGTCCCGCTCCAGGGGAGTGTGGGGAGGCTTTACGCTTGATTGGTACGTGGAGCTGTTTCGGGATCGGGCGATTATGAGTTCGCTCTATTCAACGCTGATCATCGGTATTAGTTCGGCAGTGATCGCTACCATTATCGGTACGCTGGCGGCCATGGGCATCCACAACTCCCGGGGTTGGCAGAAAAGGCTGGTTATGAATGTCACCTATCTCCCGGTACTCAATCCGGAAATCGTAACGGCCATCTCATTGATGATTCTCTTTGTTTTCGCCAAGATCCGCCTGGGGTATGTGACCCTGCTTTTGGCCCATATCACCTTCAACATTCCCTATGTGATTTTGTCCGTGCTGCCCAAACTGCGCCAGCTGAACAAGCATCTCTACGAAGCGGCGCTAGATTTGGGGGCCACACCGGCCCAGGCACTGTGGAAAGTGATTTTGCCGGAGATTATGCCCGGGATTGTTACAGGCTTTTTGCTGGCCTTTACCTTGTCCATTGATGATTTTGTCATCAGTTTCTTTACCACCGGTTCGGGCGTTTCTACCCTGTCCATTACCATTTACTCCATGTCCAGGCAGGGTATTCGACCCACAATCAACGCCCTATCGACCGTAATGTTTACTTTTGTCTTGGTGTTGCTGGTTATTGTCAATGTGCGGCAGGCACGGGAACAAAAGAAAGGGAGGAATGGTAGAAATGGTTAAAAGAGGCAGGTTAGCCCTTACGCTGCTGGTTATGGTGGCGATCACTTTACTCCTTAGCGGCTGTGGCAAAAAACAGCCCACCCTGTATGTGTACAACTGGGGCGATTACATCGATATGTCCATTCTGGACGAGTTTGAAAAAGAAACGGGTATTAGGGTTGTCTATGACACTTATGCTACCAACGAAGACATGTATGTGAAGATCAAGTCCGGTGGCGGCAAGTACGATGTGATCTTTCCATCTGACTACATGCTGACCAGAATGCGGGAAGAGGGAATGCTGGAGAAGATCGATCTTAACAAGATCCCAAACCATAAAAACATTGAAGAACGCTTTCTCCATCCCGAATATGATCCGAATAACGAATACTCCCTGCCCTACAAATGGGGCACCCTAGGGATTTTGTACAACACCAAAATGGTGGATGAGGAAGTGGACAGCTGGGGTATCCTCTGGGACCCTAAATATACCAAAAACATCCTCATGCTGGACAGCCAGCGGGACTCTATCGGAGCTGCCCTTTTGTACCTTGGCTACAGTATCAACACCCTCGATCCGGGTGAACTGGCTGAAGCGGGAGAGCTGCTCAAACAGCAGAAGCCCCTAGTGCTAGCCTACGTTGTGGACGAAGGCAAGGATAAGATGGCCGCTGGAGAAGCAGCCCTGGCACTAGTCTGGTCCGGCGAAGCTACCTATGCCCGCGAAGAGAACGCTGATCTGGAGTACGCCATTCCTCGGGAAGGCACAAACATTTGGTTTGATGTTATGGCTATTCCCAAGGGAGCGCAGAATATAGAAGGAGCCCATTTGTTCATGGACTTTTTGAACCGGCCCGATATTGCCTTCCGCAATGCCGATTTCACCGGTTATGCCACGCCTAACGCGGCGGCCCGAGCCATGCTGGATCCGGAAATCAGTGGGGATCGCTCCATCTATCCAGAGGATGAAGACCTGGTCAACGCGGAAGTGTTCGTCAATTTGGGCCAAACGTTGAGGGAATACGACCGCATTTGGACTGAAGTTAAAGCCCATTAGGCAAAACGTAGAAATTTAGGGACGTCTGTGCAGGTAAAACTGTGCAGCCGTCCCTTTTGTTGTGCTCAATACGTGATATGATAAATATAAGTAGTACACTAAGTAATTGTCGTTTGAGTTTCTCCCACGAGGATGAAACCCGGCGATGAAAGGAGGCTTATCATGACGGTAAAACTAGCCGTTATTTACTATAGCTCCACAGGCACCAACTATCAGCTGGCCCAGTGGGCCCGGGCTGCAGGGGAAGAAGTGGGGGCAGAAGTGCGGGTACTGAAGGTTCACGAATTGGCACCCCGGGAGGCCATCGATACCAATCCCCTTTGGAAGCGTCACGCGACCGAAACGCGGGATGTGCCGGAAGCAAACCTCTCCGATCTGGAGTGGGCAGACGCAGTAATCTTTAGTGCGCCCAGCCGCTACGGTCAAATGCCATCCCAGCTCAAGCAGTTCCTGGACACAACGGGAGGTTTGTGGTCCCAAGGCAAACTGGCCAACAAGGTGGTAAGTGCCATGTCTTCTGGTGAAAGTGTGCACGGTGGGCAAGAGACAACCATTCTCTCCATCTACAGTACTGTCCACACCTGGGGAGGGATTGTTGCAGCGCCGGGTTTACACCATCCGGCCCTCGCTGCTGTGGGGAACCCCTACGGTGTGAGTGTCACGGTGAGTGAATCAAATAGCTTTGCCCCTGAGGTGGAAGAAGCGGTAAAGCATCAGGCTAAGCGCACAGTGCTTCTGGCCAAGGGGATACAGCAGGCACTTAAGGAAATGTGAGATGAAGAGGTGGAGAGCGGCTGCTGAAGCCGCTCTTCATCTTTTTGGAGATTTTTTACTTGGAATATGAAATACGCGCTAGAGAGACAGCCGCGAAAGCAGGCAGGGAGCTGAAGCATATATATATTCCTTAGAAAGGAGGTTAAGGTCTATGAAAAACCTAAGAAGGTTAAGCATCCTGTTGACTGTTTTTGTGCTCCTTGCAGGCTGTTCGGTGGGTGTCTACCGTCCCCCTGGCCACTTAGTGGGTTATGTCTATATTCCCGGTGGAACCTACGTGAAGCTTGCAGAATTGGAGGAGATCCTCTTTTCCGCAGACCGGGAGCCGCCTGAGGGCTATATCCCCCTATTCGGTGCCGAAGTGAGGGTCGGTGGCAGGTATGGCGTCACAGACGGCAGTGGACGCTTTGAAATCTGGAATATCAGTCCAGGCTGGCGCACTGTGACAGTGTCCCATTCTTACCTGCGCTCACCAATTAGACGAGCGGTCCTGATTGAGAGCGATAAAACCACTTGGCTTGGGCGCTATGAAGAGGGTCCCCTCTTTGGCGGTGTAGGTTACTTCCTAGTGATCGGTATTGGTAAATACCCCGGTCAATCAGAAGACCCTCCCGGCGTTGTCCAAACAGCGGAGATGGTCTACGAGGAACTGTTTAAGAAAAATGGACTATACGCCTTTGGCGCCAAGCTGATCAACACCCAAGCAACTAAGGCCAAAATAAAGCGTCAAATTGAAGAGATTGTGGATCTGGCTCTGGTTGATCCAAATGGAAACTCCGACGATTATTTGGTTATTTACTTCGCCGGCAAATCAGGGCAGGACTATCTTTCGCCCAGCGACGATGATCTATCGGGCTGGCATAAAGCGATCACCGACGCGGAACTGGAGTCCTGGCTCAGGCCCTTTCCCGGCAGTGTGACCTTAATCATTGACGGAACCGAATCGGCTACCATGGCAGACGGGAGAATCTTCAAACCCTATGCCCTGCAAAAACCGAAGTACACCGTGATCAGCGCTGCCAGAAAGGGGGAGGAAGTGTTCTACGAGCCTCCCTTGGAAAGCAGTGTCTTTTCCCATTTCTTGGTCAAGGGTATCACTGACCGCTGGTATGGTGCAGATTGGAACGGCGATGGGGATATTACCGCCCGGGAGCTTTACGACTACCTCTACGCTGAAATGCGGAAATATTTCCGCAACTGGAATGATCCCGATTCCCATATGCCCGCCTTTCACAGCGGCGATTATGGGAATGCGACTGTCTTTCGCTATTAACAAAGGAGGAGTTAAATGCGCAGGTTTGTTATGCTTCTGCTGTTGTTTGTCACTTTCCCAGTCTTCGCCCTCTCACCAAACATTATCCCGGGTGATGGTATTGTGGCCATAGCCTGGCAGGAGGGGAATACGTGGCAGGTTGCTGTGGGAAATCCAAATAACACTCGCAGCACCGTGACCATTTCCACGCCCACCCTTGATGTTTGGGGGAGGCCTGTTTTTACGAGCAGACGGGTTACTATACCGGGCAGGACGATTGTCCAGGAGTCCTTTACGCCTGAAGTTCCCCGGCGAGGTGCGGAACCAAGGATCTTGATCAAGGAGGGGTACCGCAGCTGGGAAATTGATGTCCAGAGTTCGGAAATTCTGATGGTGAAGGAGTTTGTGGTACCGGCTAACACGGATTGGGAAGCGGCAATCGACTTGGGATTTCTATGGGGAGTGGGCGATGGTATACGCCTTGTGATCGACGATAATTACAGTACGTCAGAAGGCCGGCAGCGGGGACCCGTCACGCTGACGCTGGTGGAAGGGGGCCTACGGCGGGTCGGTTACTCCAACTCCATTGAATTTGTGAGGCCTAAGGCCCATGTCAAACTGAGGACGCCCCCGGGTGCCGGTTTGACTGTACTCACCTTCGGGATGCGGGTGGAAGGCGGCGAATACGGCAGACGGGGAGAAGAAATTCCCGGACCGACCATTTTGGTCTACGGCCGCAACATCCGTTTCCAGGGTGCACCCGCTTCCGGCGGTTCGGGCAGGGTGAAATATTAAGGGAACTGCCAGAATTAGGATAAAATGGCAGGGAGTCCTGTTCATGTGTGGAAGTAAAATACCGATATAAGCAAAAAGAGGGGGTGTGGGCCAAATGAGACACGCTGATTTTGTGATTGTAACAGGCCTATCGGGAGCGGGGAAGAGTCAAGCGATGCAGGCGTTGGAAGATCTCCATTACTTCTGTATAGATAATCTACCCCCGTCGCTGCTGCCTCCCCTAGTAGAACTGCATGCCCAATCGGGGCAGGAGCGAAAGTATGCAGTGGCCATTGACGTACGGGTGCGGGAGTATTTCAGCGATCTCCGTGATACGCTGGAGTGGCTGGAAACGAGTGGTTATTCCTACCACATCATCTTTTTGGATTGTAACGACAATACGCTGATCACCCGTTTCAGTGAAACAAGGAGGCCCCACCCACTTGTGAAGGGGCAAACTGGGCCCGAGAGTATCTTTGCAACGATTGCAACCGAACGGCGCCTCCTGTCGGAAGCAAGGCAGATGGCAGACGTGATCATCGATACTACAGATCTCCGTCCAGTTGATCTGCGCATGCGCCTGCAGGAGATATACCAGGGTGTATCTCTGCATGATGCCCTGCGCGTGGATATCTTCTCCTTCGGTTATAAATTCGGTACGCCCATTGATGCGGATATCATCTTTGATGTGCGGTTCATTCCCAATCCCTTTTATGTGGATGAACTGCGGCCCCTAACCGGGGAAGATGAGAAGGTGGCGGCCTACGTTTTGGAAAACCCCAAGACGGAGGAGTTTCTGCAGCGGTTCACCGAACTGGTGGGGATCTTGGTACCCGAATATGCCCGGGAGGGGAAGACGGGCCTGAGCATTGGTATTGGCTGTACAGGCGGCCAGCATCGCTCCGTGGCGGTCTCCATTGAGATGGCCAAGCGGCTCAAAGCTAAGGGTATTAAGGCCCGCTACAGGCACCGGGAGCTGACAAGAACGGGTTCGTGACAGAAGGAATTAATTTGTCTTTTAACTGGAGCAAGGGTATACTAGGGTGCAGTTGAAGATGATACCAGCTTTCAATTTCTAATGGAGGAAAGGAGAAGCTATGGATCGGGCTGAACGTCTAGGTACGGAGAGAATTTTACCCCTTCTGCTCCAGTTTTCCATTCCCGCCAGTGTGGGAATGCTTGTACAGGCTTTATACAACGTAGTAGATAGAATTTTCGTAGGCAACGGGGTGGGCCCCCTTGGCTTAGCGGGACTGGCTATTGTCTACCCGGTGATGCTGATCAAACTTGCAGTCAATATGCTGATCGGGCTTGGTGCCACCGCCCTCATCTCAATTCGCTTGGGCGAAGGGCGCCGGAAAGAGGCGGAACAGATTCTGTCAACCGCCTTTACTATGCTCATCTTGCTATCCCTAGTACTGACCGTTTTGGGTATTGCTTTTCTGGATCCCTTGTTGCGCCTTTTAGGGGCTAGTGAAGAGGTTGTGCCCTATGCCCGCGATTACCTAAGCATCATCCTTTACGGCAGTGTGTTTCAAGCCATTGGCTTTGGCCTAAACCACATGATCCGGGCCCAGGGTAACCCCCGGTTGGCCATGGCCACCATGCTGATCGGTGCCATCACCAATACTATCTTAGACCCCGTCTTTATCTTTGGCTTTGGTTGGGGAGTGAAAGGGGCAGCAGTGGCAACCGTACTTTCCCAGATGGTTTCGGCCGCTTGGGTCCTTTCCTATTTTGTGCGGGGCAAGAGCCAGCTGAGCCTGGATTTCCGCCAAGCACACAAGATCAGCTGGCCTGTAGTGTGGCAGATTGTGGCCATCGGTTTTGCGCCCTTTGCCATGCAGCTGGCCGCTAGTCTGCAGAATATCATACTTAACCAGAGCCTAGCTGCCTACGGCGGCGATCTGGCTATATCAGCCATGGGCATAGTGTTCAGTGTTAACACCATTTTTATGATGCCCATCTTCGGCATTAACCAAGGTTCCCAGCCCATTATCGGTTTCAATTTCGGAGCAAAGCAGTATGACCGAGTTAAGGAGACGCTCTTTTACGCCATGGTTGGCGCCACAATCTTGGTTACATTGGGCTTTCTGGCCACGCGCTTCATCCCGGAACTGCTGGTCAGCCTCTTTGGTAGGCAGGATGCGGAATTGACCGCCTTGGGAGTGCGCAGCATGAAAACGGTTATGGCCCTGTTTCCCATTATCGGGGTCCAGATTGTGGGTTCCAACTACTTCCAAGCAGTGGGTAAACCGAAAAAATCGGCCCTGCTTTCCCTATCCAGGCAGTTTATCCTACTCATTCCCATGCTCCTTATTCTGCCCCGGTTTTGGGGACTGACAGGCGTTTACCTCGCCTTCCCCTTCTCTGATGCTGGCGCTACCGCCTTAACGGTGTTCCTGTTGCGAAGGGAATTGGTTGGCTTGAACGCAGCTGAGGCGGGGCAGAAGATCGCAACATCACAAGCCTAACCTGAGGGGTGATCCCATGCAGATCTATTTAGCTCAAGTAAATCCAACGGTAGGGGATTTGGCAGGCAATTTCGAGATCCTCAAGAAAACGGTTGCGGCCAATTCCCAAGCCCATTTGATCGTCTTTCCCGAGCTCTTCTTGACCGGCTATCCGCCCAAAGGCCTACTGTTAAACGGAGACTTCCTCCGGGCAGTTGAGGAGAGCCTGGTTAAGGTAAAGGAGTTTCTCCGGCAATATCCAACCACATCCGTAATTGTGGGATTGCCCAGGCGGGTAGAGGGTAAGCTGTACAACTCTGCGTTTTTAATCCAAGCTGGGGAAATTCTCGCTGTCTATGACAAACGGAACCTGTCCCCTTTCCGGTTGTTTGATGAGAATAGCTATTTCACCCCGGGTAAGGACCTCAAACCCATAACCTACGCAGGTCGCTCCTTAGCTATCTCCCTTGGTTTGGAGCTGTGTTCAGAAACCGCCAAGGAACTTAAAGACCTAGGAGCCGAGCTGATTATCAACCCGGCAGCAGTTCCCTATCAGGTGGGTAGGTGGAACGAGCTGTGGGAAGAGCTAAAAACAACGGCAGAACAAGTCGGCCTTCCGGTCCTGCGGGTAGGGCAGGTAGGAACCAACGATGAACTGGTCTTTGCCGGTGGAACAGCAGCACTGGCTGGTGACGGAAAACAGTTGAGCTCCTCTCCCGATTTCAGCGAAGGCGGCGCAGTCGTTAACCTGGCTGCAGTGGACAGTGGGGAGGAATTCGAAGGAGCGGATGAAACCGCGGAGATATACAGAGCGTTGGTGCTCAGCCTGAGGGATTACGCCCGGAAGACGGGAATCAGGAAGGGGATCATCGGGATTTCCGGTGGCTTAGATTCAGCCGTCTCGGCGGTAATTGCCTGTGAGGCTTTGGGTGCGGAGAACATCCGGGCAGTTACCCAGCCCGGGCCCTATACCCTGCCGGAGGGTTTAGTAGACGCGAAGAACCTGGCCAAAAACCTAGGTCTCGATTTGGATGTGCTTTCCATCAATTCCCTTTACCAAGCGGTCGTGAGCTATTTCGGCGAAGAATTCACCCACTCAGAAGTGGATGTGGCCAAGGAAAATATTCAGGCCAGGCTCAGGGGCAATCTGCTCATGGTCCTTTCCAACCGCTTCGGTGGCTTGGTTTTAACGAACAGCAACAAAAGCGAACTGGCCATGGGTTATACTACTTTGTACGGGGATATGTGCGGGGGTATGGCAGTTCTAGGTGATGTGTACAAAACCCAAGTTTACCAGCTCGCCTATTACATCAACCGGGAGCGGGAGATTATCCCCTGGCATACCATTGAAAAGCCCCCATCAGCAGAGTTGAGGCCCAACCAGAGGGACGATGAGTCCCTGCCGCCCTATGATGTTTTGGACGGTATTCTGAGTGCTTATCTGGATCAGGGTTTAGCCCCCAGTGAAATTATGCAGGACTTCCCGCCCGAAACGGTGCGCTGGGTTATTAGAACAGCGGAGAGGAACGAATACAAGCGCAGGCAGGCGGCCCTAATCCCCAGGATCACCACTCCCATCTCTGGTTTGGAGCGGCAGATGCCCATTGCGGCAGTGAAAGAAGTAGGAGAGATTTAATGAGCCAAATTCCCATTCTATACGAGGATAACCACCTCTTGGTGGTGGTAAAGCCGCCCAATCTCCTTTCCCAGGGTGACCAGACGGGTGATGATGACCTGCACAGCCTGTTGAAGGAGTACATCAGGGAGAAGTACAACAAGCCGGGCAATGTGTATTTAGGCCTTGTGCATCGCCTAGACAGGCCCACCGGGGGTGTAATGGTGTTTGCCAAAACTTCCAAGGCGGCTGGGCGCTTGTCCGAGCAGCTGCGGGACAACACCCTCCAGCGGAGTTACTTAACCATCGTTTCCGGCTATCCCGAACCTCTCCAGGGTGAAAGGCGCGATTATCTGCTTAAGGACAATAGGACGAACATGGTGAGTGTGGTTAAACCCAATGTAGCGGGGGCACAGGAAGCAATCCTTAAGTACCAGGTGCTGGACATGAAAAACGGATTCAGTCTAGTTCGGGTTCAGCTCCTAACTGGTAGACCCCACCAGATCCGGGTCCAGATGGCCGCCTTTGGTCATCCTGTTTTGGGCGACCAGCGCTACGGACCCCGTACTAACGTGCGGCAACAGCTTGCCCTTTGGGCTGAAAGGATCTCCCTAGTCCATCCCACAAAAAAAGAGCGGTTGGAGTTTTCCGAACCGCCCCCGAAAGAGAAACCGTGGACCGATTTTCGTCTGCCCTGATCGAATTGATCAGGGTTTGTTTTTTAGTACGAACTTCTGCACTGTAATTCCTTCCCCCAGGGTCATAATGGCCATGGTAATGGGTAAGGTGAACCGCCTGGGTCCGGCGCTGCCCGGGTTGATTACAAGCATCTTTCCGCGCCTTTCTTCTTTGTACTGGTGGGTGTGCCCGTGGACAACCACGTCAGCCTCAAGCTCGGTGAGATCCAAGTGTTGGAGGTTATGCACTACTACGATGGAAAAACCTCCGATTTCAACTCGCTCCACATCCTTTAGTTCCGAGGCCCAACTGCCCATATCCATATTACCCCTGACTACCGTGGTGGGAGCAATCCGCCTTATTTCCTCCAGTGTTTCTGGATCGTTCACGTCGCCAGCATGGATGATATGGTCACAGTCCAGGAGTAATTCCCGAGCTTGGCTGCGGAAAATCCCGTGTGTGTCGGAAATCAACCCTATTCTCATTTCCTGCACCGAAATCCCCCTTTTTCGTCGTCTGTATCATAATGAAATGATTATACAGACATTTTTTGGGCTTGTCAAAGCGTTTTCAGTCCCTCACCGCTCTGATTATGCGCATGGAGTTGAGTACTGTCAATATGGTCACGCCCACATCGGCAAAGACGGCCTGCCAGAGGGAAACGGCGCTTACGGCGCCTAAAAGCAGCACCACTACCTTGACCACTAAAGCTAGGTTAATATTCTGCCAGACAATGCGGTTGGTCTTTCCAGCCGTTTCCATCGCCTCAACCACAGCGAAGGGATTGTCGGTCATCAGAACCACATCAGCCGTCTCCACAGCGGCTTCCGAGCCAAGGGCCCCCATGGCTACGCCCACGTGGGCCCTGGCTAGGGCAGGGGCATCGTTGATACCGTCACCCACAAAGACCACTTTGGACTTTCCATCGCTATTCTGGATGATGGCGTCCACCTGCTCCACCTTCTGCTCCGGCAGGAGCTCTGCATGGAACTCATGAATTCCTAAGGCTGCAGCTGTACCCTGGGCCGCACTGGCCGAATCGCCTGTGAGCATAATCACCCTCTTGCCCAGCTGCTTGAGTCGCTGTACCGCTTCTATCGCGCCAGGTTTGGGACTGTCGCTGAGCCATATGATGCCCGCCCGTTTCCCGTCGATGGCCACATACACGCCCGAAAACGAACCGACTGCCTCCATTTCGATGCCAGCTTGGGCTAGGAAACGGGCACTGCCAACCAGGATTTCCCTGTCCTGCCAGCGGGCCTTGACGCCCAATCCGGTCAGTTCTTCTACCTCCGAGACTTCACTTAAGGCAATTTCTTGGCCGTAAGCAGCAGCTATGGAACGGGCGATGGGGTGGGAGGAGAAACTTTCCCCATGGGCTGCCGCCGCCAGTACCTCTTCTTCTGTAAAGGGAGGCTCCGCCTCTACCCTCTGAACAGTAAAATCACCGGAAGTGAGGGTACCCGTTTTGTCAAAAACCACCGTATCCGCTTCGTGCAGTGCCTGCAGGTAGTTACTGCCCTTAACTAAGATGCCCTGTTTGGACGCTCGCCCTATACCGCCGAAAAAGCCAAGGGGAATGGAGACCACTAGGGCGCAGGGGCAGGAAATTACCAAGAAAACAAGGGCCCTGTAAAACCAACTCTCAAAGGAAGCAGCGAAAAAGAGGGGAGGGATAGCAGCAATTAAGGCGGCCGCACCTACCACTGCAGGGGTGTAATACCTAGCAAAGGAAGTGATGAAGTCTTCCGTGGGCGCCTTATTGGCCGCCGCGTTTTCCACCAGGTCGAGAATTCTGGCCACGGCCGATTGGGCCGCTTCCTTTGTCGCCTCAATGGTTAAAAGGCCGCTCAGGTTAATACAGCCGGCTAACACCTCTTCACCTGTCTCCACCGGGCGGGCGAGACTCTCTCCCGTTAAAGCGGACGCATCGAGGGAGGACGAACCGTCCAAGATTATTCCATCCACCGGAATACGCTCGCCGGGGAGGACAAAAAGAACGTCTCCCACTTTTACATCTTCCACCGGCACATCAACCAGCTGTTCTCCTTGCTTACGGTGGGCAATTTGCGGCTTAATCGCTATCAGAGCCTGGATCGAGCGGCGGGAATGGTCGACCGCTAATCCCTGCAGGAATTCCCCTGTGCGATAAAAGAGCATGACTGAAGCTGCTTCCGGCAGCTCGCCAATGGCTAGGGCGCCGAGGGTAGCAATTGTCATCAGGAAATTTTCATCGAAAATTTGCCCCTGGATGATGTTTTTCCCCGCTTGCAGAATGATCTCCCAGCCCGCCAAAAAGTAGGCTAGGAGAATTAGGCCGTTTTTGCCAAGACCCGCAGGTAGAAAAAGGGCAGTGAAGAAGCTGAGCAACCCGGCAGCAAAGGCTAGGTTGCGCCCAGTTAAGACATCTACCCTTACCTTAGGAGTAGGGGCTTCGCTTACCAACACACCCGGTTCCAGCGCAGCAACAATTTCACTCAGGGCAGACTTAATGTCCTCTTTCTGAGCGTCCTTGTGCGTGTCGAGGATAATCCTGCTGGTGGGAAAATCCACCACCGCTTTTTTTACGTTATTTAATTTTCCGGCTGCCACTTCAATTTTTTGAGCGCAGCTGGCGCAGTCGAGCCCCTGCAGATGATAGATTTGGCGCATGTTTAACACCTCGTTATTTCCCCTCAAGGATATGCTGATAACCTTGATCGAAGATTGCCTTAATATGGTCGTCGTCGAGGGAATAATAAACTACCCGACCTTCTTTGCGGAACTTGACCAGCTTTGCCTGTTTCAAAACCCGCAGTTGATGGGATATGGCTGACTGCTTCATATCCAGAAGAAAAGCAATATCGCACACACACATCTCCGCCTGGGAGAGGGCGTACAAAATGCGGATGCGGGTGGTATCCCCAAACACTTTGAAGAGTTCGGCCAGGGTAAACAGTTCCTCTTCCAGGGGCATGGAGTCCCTCACTTGATCCACAACGTCAGTATGAATTGCACTCACATCGCAGTGCGGTGCCTGTTGATCCTGCATGTTTCCCCCTCCTTTATATATGAATAGTTGTTCATATGTTCATGTATATTATATTCCCATGCCTGAATTTCGTCAAGAAAAAAAGCCCTATCCCCAAGGGGATAGGGCCCGCTTTCTACACTAGTCCACAAGAAATACAACCGCGTATTCAGCCAGGAAATCATAGACGTTGAGGGCGTCCAAGATAGCTTCCGCATCTTCATCGCTGATCACTACGCTTGTTTCCGCTGTACCGGTAACCTCTAAAGCTCTCACGACCAAGGGCGATACAGTCACTTTTTCATCGGGCTGAATGCGACGCAGCAATTCTGGGCTCAGTTCCTGGCCGTAGGCTGCGATACCTGCCTGCTGGAGAAACTCATAACCCACAGCCACGCCTGCGTAGATTAAATGGCCTGACTGGCTGTAAATTTTCGGGCTCATACCCCGCTGCAGGGGTAGGCCCCGTCCATCCACTATTAGGCCTGTGTAAACCAGTCCTTGACGGATTAGTTCTTCGTCTGCCAGATCCAGCTCTACGCGACGGATATTGAACTCATCCCACTGCATTTCCACTCCCTCGGGAGCGGTAAAGACAACAGTGGCACGTTGGGCACCGGGCGGTGCAGTGACTATGGTGGAGATTGTCTGCCACTGATCGGGCCGGGAAAGGCTGCCGCTCAGCTGGGTGGAACGGAGGTATTCTCCGTGTTCGGTGGTGATGTAAACGGAGGCTACCGTTGGAGTATTGGGTATTTCCGCCCTAACCTGGACACTTACTTCGTAACGGGCGCCTGCTTCCAGCAGGAATGTCTTTCTGAATTCGGTCTGTTTGGCCAACGCTGCATTGGCAGTCAAACAGATAAGCAATAAGGTTAATACAGTTAAACCAGTCAACCTGCCAATCCTCATATCCATACCTCCCGTCGCTTCCCTAGACAGTTCGCATCTGATTAGTCAGATCTGTCCCATTATGTAGAAAAAAGGGGGTTACCCCCCTTTTCTTAGCCAACGATCAGCGTCTGTCCTGCTTCGATCACGTTCAAATCTTCAATTTCGTTCCACTCAAGCAGTTCAGCCAGTGTCACACCGTACTTCTGTGCCAGCTTGTACAGGGTATCACCGATTTCTACCCTGTGGGTAACCCGTTCCTCTTCACCTTCGTAAAGGTGCATGGGAATACGGATCATCTCACCAGTCTGCAGCTTGTCCCCTTCGAGCTCATTAGCATCGCGGAGAGCCTGGAGGGGTACCCGGTACTGTTTTGCCAGGGAACGGGCGTTGTCTCCGGGCTGCACGATGTGGTAGCTCCAGAGCGGCTGCACGGGCAGGGTGATTACCTGTCCAATTTGGAGATTATCGGGGGTGATCCCCGGATTAAGATCTAACAGTTCTAAGACGGTGGTGTCATACTTGGCCGCCAACTTCCGCAGCGTATCGCCTGCCTCAATCACATGCTTGTCCTGGGCAAAAGATACGGCGGTAACGAGGAGAACCAAAACGCAGATTAGGACTGGAATCAGTCTTTTCATTCTTTTCACCTCCAGCCCCTATTATTGATCCAGCTGGGACAGAAGGCAAAGGTATCTTCTGCGATTCTTAGAAGGAAATTCCACTGCGCCTCAGTGTCCAGGCCAAAAGTTCGGGGGTAATATCCAACTGGAAGAACACTTCCATAAAGGCACGGTAAGTCTCGGTCAAATCCCCCGGATAGCTGTTAGGATAAGCTACGGAGTGGAGCCACTCCACACCTAAAAGACCGAATAAGGAGCCTGGATCGAGCCAGTTAGCGGGAAAGGATGGAATCTGATAAATGCGTTTATGGCCGTCCTGTTCAATGGCTCGATAGGGATCGGCGATCAGGTGGGGCATGATTAAGACAAAGTCGGGGAAGGGAGGTTCATCGCTCCAAACAGGCATTTCCTCCATGCCAGCCAGCTCTAACAGCTGGTCAAAAAAACCGGACGGTTGGGGCGAGACAATATGTACCGGTATGGGGTTGTAGAAAGTGCGCACAGCCAAAAACTGTTCTGCCTTTCCCAATTGGTTAGCGGCAAAGGCTGCCAGGGCTTGTCCCCGCACTTCCTTGTTTAGAATCTCTCCCAAAAAGTACAGTGTGTCGGGCAGAGCCCGGATGCTGTTATCAACTAGGATAACGGGTCTGCCTAGCGCTTCTTCAATCTCGTCAGCTAAATCCATGTTTTCTTGATCAATGGGGGAGTAGTGGATGATCAGATCGGGCTGGAGTTCCTGCAGTACATCGAACTGGATTGTTTGGTAGTGTAGGTCCCAAGTGCCCACAGTAGGCAGCTCATGGTAAGCGGGTGACACAGCAAACTCCAGATCCGGGCTGAGGCCCCTGTTCCAGCCCAGAATGACCTCGGGGTCGAGGGTATAAACGAGAAAGGTGCCTGCCTCTGTCGTAGCGTAGACGTTCTGTATCTCCTGGGGCAAGATTACGCTGCGGCCAGCGTGATCAATCACGGTGGTGGGCAGCGGTACCGCATCTTGGGTGTCGTACGCCAAAACCAACAAAAAAAGGAGGGCCAGGATAGAAATGTGCCAACAACGCCTATTTCCCCTCTCCATGGGCTGCCCTCCTCTGCTTGAAAAATCTTCCTATTGTTACTTTAAGCCACGTCGGGGTGGCATGTCAACAAAGAACAGGTAGAAGGCACAATTCCGGCCACTTACCAAACAAGCTGGTAGCGCAGGTAAAGCTCGTTTTCGTGGGGATGGGCTGAAAGCAGGGAGATCTCATTTGGCTGAGGCAGTACTTCATCTCCCATGGCCAGGGAGTGTTCGTTTCGAGCGCCAACGAGCCTTGGTGCCAGGGTCAGGAAAAGCTGATCCACAATACCCGCTTGGAGAAACTGGTAGTTAACACTGGGTCCGCCTTCCACAAGCAGATAGTGAACATTGTACTTATCCAGAAGGAGCTGGGATATTTCTAACATGCCTGCTCCCTCAGGCAAAACCTCCACCTGCGAGACTTGTTTAATGGCAGGGTCAAGGTTTTCTGCCCCGCTGCTGCTGGTTAGGACAATTGGCGGGAGGGGAGGGTTTTGAAAGAGGGGACCGTCAGGATCGAGTCTGCCGCTGCCTGTTAAACATACGGTATACGGCTGGGGATTTAGCCCGCGGCTTACCCTGTCTTTTTCATACTCTTGGGGTACGCCTAAGTAGAAGGGATGGCTGCGCAGCGTGTTGCCTCCGGACAAAACGGCATCAAAGCGGCTGCGAATTACGTTCATCGTCTGCCTGTCAAAACTTCCCCCTAGACTCCCGGGCTTTAGCTCGCCCTGTACCGTTACCTTGCCATCTAGGGATGAGATCATATTGATGGCAATAAAAGGACGCCCAACGGGCGGGGAAGGCAGCCTTAGACTAGAGTAAAAGTGGTTCAGCATATGTACACCTCCGTGCATTAGAATGACCAATACGGAAAAGAAGAGACTCCGCCGCGGCGGAAAGTCTCTTCTCAAACTGGAAAAGATATAACTGTCTGCTACTCCATTAACACGTTAACGGCAACAAACTCCTCCACACCGCGGCGTAGGTTCTCTGCCCAGATTTCCGCGAGTTTCTCCGGTGTTGTTTTGTTCAATTTCGCGTGGTATTCATCGACTTCGACTATAAACTGGTCCTTGATGAAGAGATGCACCCCACCGGCCTGATCTGTCAAGATGCGAACATCATCGGCTGTTAGGGCGTCTGGGTCTTGACCCATGTCTACCCAGTGGGAAAAAGCGCTGCTTAAGTTGGCCCAAATGGCGTTGATCTTCTGGAAAGGTATGTCAGTGCCTTCATAGCGATAGAGGAAAAAGTGAACACCCGTACCTGGAATGTCTACAGGAAAGCCCTGTGCAAAGGCCGTCCCGGCGATCAAAACCACTATGGCCACAACCAACAAGATTCTAATTCTCTGCACTTGTCTTCACCACCTTAATATGATATAGTCTTATTGA
>MTKW01001780.1_pt1 | contig 45927 bp, 25 predicted proteins | sample 1042761 | NCBI WGS metagenome assembly MTKW01 (sample SAMN06205366, study PRJNA360243) | anaerobic digester metagenome | biome: Wastewater treatment plant; feature: Anaerobic digester sludge; material: sludge; isolation source: anaerobic digester fed with sludge from wastewater treatment plant ... | reverse complement strand
TTGGATGAATACCTTGCACGATTTAAAAACAAGGCCCTCGAAAAAAGGATTGAAATAATGAAAAAAATATACGGGTTATGATAGATTTAGAGCAGATTAAAGGATATTTTCCTACCGAACTCAATGTAAACACGACCTTCCAAAAATACATGGTTAAGGAGTACATTCAGCTAATGATACTCGACTTCTTGTCTACCTCCCCGTACGTTCAAAAAATCACGTTTATTGGAGGTACAAATTTAAGGCTTATAAAAGGAATTGATCGATTTTCAGAAGATTTGGATTTCGATTGTAAAAATTTGTCGCGAGAAGACTTCACGAAAATGACCGATGAAATATTAACTTTTTTAAGACGTTCGGGGTTGAGAGCCGAAACACGCGATAAAGACAGCAGTAAATTAACCGCGTTTAGGGCCAATTTCTACTTCCCTGAACTTTTGTTTGAATTAGGATTGTCAGGTTATCGGGAAGAACGTTTTTTGATAAAAGTAGAAAGTCAAGACCAAGCATTTGCTTATCAACCAAAGATGGTCAATATAAAACGTGCAGGGTTCTTTTTCCCGTTTCCTGTACCCTCTGATTCTGTTTTATGTGCAATGAAGTTATCAGCGTTACTTACTCGTCAGAAAGGTCGTGATTTTTACGATGCGATGTTCCTATTAGGGCAAACAGAACCCGATTATCATTACCTTGCCGTAAAGAAAGGCATTCATAACAAATCTGAGTTAAAACAAGCTTTGACAGAGGTAGTTAAGAAAACAGACTTGCAAAAGAAATATAGAGATTTTGAGCATCTACTGTTTAATAAATTAAACGCGAAAAAAATATTGCGTTTTGGAGAGTTTGTAAAAGAATTATAGCGTTATGACTGAACCAAGGCACGATTGGATATGGATGCGTTTTATCGAATAGATTCTACGGGGTAAAACTGTGTATATACACGAAAATATCCCCTACGCTTCTCGCGTTGGATGAGATGGTATCGTGATATAGATCTTTTCAAAATTTCATCACAGATGCTTGTGAAAACCTATTATTTCATTACCTTTACGGGGTAAAACTGTGTATATACACAAAAATATCCCCTAAGATGAGGTTTGAAAGGAAGCAGTATATAGATAGATTGGTCAACAGCAGGCATAACCACCTCGTGAAGATAGTCACCGGGCTACGCCGTGTGGGAAAAACCTACCTGCTTTTCAACCTGTACAAGCAACATCTTTTAGATAGCGGGGTTGATGAAAACCGTATCATAGAAATACAGCTGGACTCTTTTGCACACCGCCGATATCGCAAAGCCGAAGAGCTGTATGAGCATGTTACGGGGTTAGCAAGTCAAGATTCCCGAATGCATTACGTGATGATTGACGAGGTACAGATGTTAGAAGATTTCGTGGATGTACTCAACGGGTTCCTTCATATTGATAACCTCGATGTGTACGTAACAGGAAGCAATGCGAAATTCCTTTCATCAGACATCGTTACCGAGTTTAGGGGGCGCGGTGTGCAGGTACATCTTCAACCTTTGTCGTTCAAGGAAATTACGCGTAAAGTGAATGCGGATGTACAGACCGTGTGGCGTGACTACATCTACTACGGGGGGCTACCGTTAGTGGTAATCGAACAAGACAGGGCAAGGAAAGCGGAGATGTTACATGACTTTTCGCGTGAGACCTATCTAAATGATATCATCAACCGCAATAACGTTAAAAATGATGCCGAGTTAGAAGAGCTATTCAGCATGTTGGCATCCAACATCGGTGGGCTAACTAATCCCACGAAACTGGCAAACACGTTCAAGAGCAAAAAAAAGGTGAATATAAAGTCGGAGACGATCAAGCGCTACATTGATTACTTTATCGATTCGTTCCTCGTTTCTCGAGCGGTGCGCTACGACATCAAGGGCAAAAAGCACATCGGTTCCCCTTATAAGTACTATTTCGCCGATATGGGACTGAGGAACGCTTTGCTGAATTTCCGACAGGTAGAGCCGACCCACATCATGGAGAATATCATCTATAATCATCTTGTTGGTGAGGGGTATCAGGTGGATCTGGGTAGCTTAACGCACTACACGAGAAATGATGAAGGTAAAACAAGGCGTAGCACCCTGGAGGTTGACTTTGTCTGCAATCGCGGGAGTGAGCGGGTATATATCCAATCGGCCTACTCGATACCCGACGAGAAAAAAAGGGAGCAAGAGCAACGTTCTCTTATGCTCACGGGCGATTCATTTACCAAAATTATCCTTACAACCGATAATATTCCCAGGCATACGCTGGACAGTGGCATCGTGATGATGAACGTGCAGGACTACTTGCTCGCATGAAAAAGTACGATGTTTTTCCTGCATTTTATTAATACTTGCATCTATATAGATACGCTGTGATGTTAGAATATACGATTGTTACGATAATGAATATGTGAGGCATTAGTATTCCACCAGATGCAGTCAATAAATTCAATCACTAAATGAAAATTTAGATAATAAGTTTGATGACAATACCACATTCAAGCTGTTAACGAATAGGGAAACGATGAGGGAGATAGTGTTTGTTTGAGAGTGTGAGATTATTTTAACTAATAACAAATTTGTCAGAACTTATTATATTTGCAAGGATATAATGTGAAAAAATAATTCTTGTTAATCGAAGAAGATATTTAGTAAATGAACATGATTTTTACCAATAGCATTATATGTGCTTATTTTAAATTATGGAAGTAGGAATAGTAGATGTAGATTTATTGGATAATGGCACCCGACATCCTAATTTAGCTTTAATGAAAATTGCTGGCTATTTACGAGACAATGGGATATCATATAAACTGTTGTTTGATAACAATGTTGATATAAATAACTTTAAATATATCTATTCATCCAAGGTCTTTACATATTCAAAAGATCCGGAGTTTTTGAATAGTTTTATAAATAAAGAAAATATTTTCACGGGTGGCACAGGGTACTATGCTAATGAAAAGAATATAGAAATTTTTAATCGCTTGCGCCAAGAAGATTTGACTAAATTAGATAATGACCCTTTATTACCTGGTTTTTCAATAAAACATCAAATGCCAGACTACAGTTTATATGATGATTTTATTGATAAGAAGATCGCAGAAGGGAAAAACCCAAAATACTACAAAGATTATAAGCTTTTTTCAATTGGTTTTTTAACGCGAGGTTGTATAAGAAAATGTCCCTTTTGCGTGAATAAAAACATTGACCGTGTGTATAATTATTCTCATGTTAGTGACTTTGTTGACGAAAAAAGACCTCGAATTTATTTATGGGATGATAATTTTCTTGCGTCAAAAAACTGGAAGAAACTTCTGAACGATTTAAATGAAACAAAAAAACCGTTTCAATTCAGACAAGGATTAGATATACGATTAATGACAGAGGAGAAGGCTGATTGTCTCTCAAATAGCAGATATTATGGGGATTTTATATTTGCCTTTGACCAATGGAAAGACCGGGATATGATAAAAAGGAAACTTGCCATTTGGAAAAAATATTGCAATCGTAAAACCACAAAACTTTATTTATTTTGTGGTTACAAGTTAAACCAATCCGATGATGAAAAACTGTTTAATGATGTTTTGATTTTATTTAAGCGTATTGAAATTTTAATGCAATATGGCTGTCTAGGATACGTCATGAGGCATGAGGACTATAAAAAACATCCGTTAGGGAATATTTATACTCAGATTGCTCGTTGGTGCAATCAACCCCAGTTCTATAAAAAAATGTCTTTCGAAGAGTTTGTTGTAAGAAATCAGACATATCAAGAAGAAAAGTTTGGGTCCAAAAAAATGTGTAAAACTTTAAGGACATACAATGAATTTAAAAATAAATATTTTTCAAGATGGTATGAAATAGAACCATATTTTAAAATGAAGTTTCAAAACATCATTGATCCTGCTCTGTGGAGTGTTAAATAGTAATATTATGGCAATAATCAATCACGACAACAAGAATATTCATTTCTTAGAGCAATTGATTAAAAAAGATGATGGTACTCCATTAATGGGTGAAATCGACATGTATCGTCGGATAATCTGTGATTGCGAAAAAAGTGAGTCAACATGGCATTTTTGGCATGACCTTACTATTCCTATCTCAATAGGGAACCAAACCTCTATTCAAATTGACTTTTTATTGTTATGTGAAAAGGGAATGGCTATTATTGAAGTTAAAGGAGGTCGTATCGGTGTAGTGAATGGGAATTACTATTATGAGTCAAACAATGAACAGATAAGTATGAATAAAACTCCATTTCAACAAGCTGATGACTATTTGTACGCCTTAATCAACAACAAAATTGTAAATAAGTACCAAGTCTTTCTTACTACTATATGTGCTTTCCCACACACAGCAATGTCTAAAACAAGTAATAATCCCAATACGGATTTAGGTTGGAAATTGTGGTCAAAGATTCAGCAAGAAAACGAGAATGTGTCTTTCGCCGATTTTTGTATTGATGTGATTGAATTTGATAAAAGGCGCAAACGTTATTATACAGAAGACTTATCTAAAGATGAAATGAAAATTGCAGTTCAATCTTTGACGTTTAACTTTACAGATAACAATAAATCGTCGTACAGAGAAAGCAGTTTGCAGTCAATACTAGATTGGCTGAAAATAGACAATTTAAGCACCTTTAAAAGTTTGCAGAAAAACGAACGTATTGTAATTGAAGGTGGTCCTGGAACAGGAAAAACAACTATAGCAAAAGCTTATATAAACAAGTATCGAAATTTAAGAGGGATTTACTTATGCTGGAATAAATTACTTGGTGCAAAAGTTAAATATGAATTAGAGCAAGAAGGTTTACTGGGTTGTGAGGTTTGCCAATTTGCGTCTTTTGTTTTGCAACTTCAAAAACAACTTGGTAAGAACTATATTGATTTCGAAGACATTGAAAAAGGAAATTCGTTTCATAAAATTTCACAATTGTTGTCTGACTATAGAGAACAAGATGGCTTTATACCATTTGATTATATAGTTATTGATGAAGCTCAGGATATTCTTGACAAAGGAATAATAGAATTAATAGATAGTTTGTGTTCAATTACAGAAGATGGGGTTAGAGCTGGTAAATACATAATGTTTTATGACCCAGCTCAAGCATACGGTCAAAGTAATCGTGAAATAAATGATTATGCAGAACAATTATCACGACATAGTGCTCACTTTGTTTTAGATGAGAACAAACGAGTTCCATACCATAAGGAAATTGTGGAGTTCTCTGAAGAACTATTAAACACAAATGATTATTCGATTTTTTTGGATTCAGTTTCACAAAGTAATTCAAAGTCAATTTCAATTAATTGTTTTACAGGTGCAAGGCAGATAATCAAACACATTAATGGCATTAAAGAAGATATAGAAAATAATAATGAAAATTGGAATGAGTATGTGCTTTTGGCACATTCGAGTACAAAAAAATCAGCAATAGGCGAAAGCTTATATGACAGAATAGCGAGTCTAGGTGGAATTAAAGAATTGACAGAGAAAAATATTTTCCAGGAATCAACAAGTTTGTCTTTTACTTCAATTTTATCTTACAAGGGATTGGAGAACAAACATGTGATTTTATTATTAAATAAAAGAGAGTATATAGATTCTTTTGAACTTTATATTGGAGTAACTCGAGCTATAGAAGATTTAGAAATTATAGTACTAGAATAATATGACAGAAGAATTTAAAAATGTTTGTAATAATAAAAGTGAAACTTTTATTGCTTTGGCAGATGCCATTGCTTTACCCAGAAATGTAAAAAAAGAGCAAGTTCTTCGTTTCTTGTCTTTTATAAATTCAGTTATTGATTTTTATTTGGAAAAACCGACTGATGATGAAGTTCGCTATCCAATTATTTACATTCCTGCTTCTGAAAATTGGGCTAAAGAAGTTTGTATTAAATTCATTATTTTAAAAATGTCTTTGAGTCGTGATAAGAAAACATATGCTTTTAATAATAAATTTAAAGATGAAATTACTTACTTTTCTGAAAGCGAAACTAGAAGACATAGACGGTTAAATGACATGACTTATATGCATTTGGGAACTTATGGGAAATATCTATATAAAACAGCTCAAGCATTTAAAAATTTATTAAAAGAAACTTTGCCAAAGATTAATCCGACACCAGAAAATGATACAAACAATATAATTGTCTGCGGAAAAAAAGATTTTGACAATTCTAATAGAAATGACCCATTTATTAAGCGTTTTTATACAACCAAAATTAGTGAAATAAATGAAGGTGAAAAGAACCTTTGTGTTTTGTACAATGAGCCTATAGCTAATTTAAAAAGGAAGTTAGAAGAGGAAATAAAGATCGAAAATATCTTTTTATTCCATAATAACATGAACCATAAAAGATTTAATACATACCAGAAAAGTTCTACAGAGCTTAATGGTTGGAATCAAGAACATGGATTAAAAAACTGTTTTATTTTTAGATTTTCCACACAGCCCTATCAATTGAACCGTATAATCAGTAGAGCTAAGGGATTTTGTTCAAATTTTGTGAGAAAAGAAATATCGTTGAAGCACAATGATTATCCTGACTTTATATCTTTGTCATCGGAAGAGTCTGATTTTATATTTAACAGAGAGTCAACATTTAAACGAAAAGTGGTGAGCTTACCTGAAAGTGAGTTTACATTAGAAGATAAAAAAGCTGTTGCAGACTTCTTTAGCAGCACTAATTACAATGTTAATGATAGAGATTTGTTTGCATTATGCTTAAATGATTCGATAAAGCGAGAATATTGTAATTATATTGAACAAAACAATGAGTTAGAAGATATACCGGAAGTGATTTTTAAAATCCAATCTCAAATTTCAAAATATGTTATAAACGAAGTTAAAGACTTCTTAGGTAAAGACCAACAAGTTGGATTAGTAATTGTTGAAACCTCATCTGATTCTATTAAAACAGCTGTTCAGAATTTTTTTAGTGAATGTGGTATTGATACAGTACTATATAACTATAGAGACCTGAAGTATAAATCAGAAACTAAAAGCAATAATATTAAGGAAAAGAAAGTTGTTGTGTTTAGATACAGGAAACATTATCTCAATAGTGCATTTGTACCTAAATATCCAAATTCATTTGACCCTCTTTATGTAAACGAAGGACAAGAAGTTCTAGAAATTATTAATGGTTTGGCGTTTTTGGATTACGAATCTGACAAATACAATTATGAGAAATATCAAAATGTTATTTTATCATCAGATTATAGAAAAAATGTGCTTAAAGATATGGGTAAAGAGTTAACTCCACCTTTGATAAACACAACATCTTATAATAATGGTGATGACGATGATAACATTAACCTAACCGGGGATTATACAATTCCTACGGCTCAAATAGTGTTTACTGATGGTTCAAAAAGCAGTTTACAAGTAAACGATTTGGTTGTCTATAATATAAAAGAAAATGAGAAGAATATAAATATTGATAGTCTTAAAAACATTATCGATACAAATACACTAGATGATCTTTTTGCTATTCAAAAAGCCGAAGAACTCAGTCAAGCTTTGGAATATTTTATCAAAGAGCATAGAAATATTTCGCTCAGGGAGGAAATAGAGAGAGAATCACTTTATAAACAAGAATTAATAACTGAGAGTGAAGCAAAAAGCAATATTCCTGTTTGGAAGTTTTTTTTAAAAAGAAAAGTTGAAAAATATGGTGTTGAGCAAATTTATTCAGACAGTAAGGTTTCTGTTTCGCTTAATACCTTTAAAGATAGTTGGTGTGACGCTAAAGACACTCAGCCTATTTTACCACGACAGAGAAAAGACCAACGCAATCTTTTCAATTATCTTAAACTTGACAATAAAACACTAGGAATATATCGTTTTAAATTAGCATCAACAAAGTCCAACACAAGAAGAAAAAATACGTCTATTAATGAATTTTTACAGACCGTATTATTTAATTATTTAGATGATGAGATCTATAATCAGATATTATCAAATGAAAGAATTTGCGATCTGTTACAAATTGAATCAGAAGATGATATTATAGCGCTAAAAGAGATTGCGGAAGAAAGCATTAAATTAAAACAAATAAAAAAAATCACGATAACACAATGAAAGAAAGTATTTTACAAAACAAAAAAGAACTTTTGGCTGAGAAGCGAGACTCGTTGGAAAAGTTTATTCAAGAGCAAATGGTTGGTCCGGGCGGATGTAAATATCGTTTTGGTTTAAATGAATTTTCAGAAAAAGAGGAGGTGGTTAACACTACACCAGGTTCAATTTACAGCACTGCCATTCTTTTCCCAAAAAAATCCGATGCAAAAGAAACAGAAAGTAATAATGATGGGAAAAATGATAATCATAAAACAAATGATACATATGATACATATGATGAGGGAGATGATGATTCAACTATAGATAAAGAAGCAAGTGGCGATGATACTGACGATGACGATGACTATTCTTTAGAAAGGCGTTTCCCAAACGCAATTGCCATTTCATGTGCGTTAGAAGAAAGTACAGATATAGCCCAAGAAGTAAAAATAAAAATATCAGGTAGATATTATAGGAAAATTACAGGTGAGGATAGGAGTAAAGTATATATACATATTACAGAAACTGATGAGGACTTTTTGAAAATAGTTTTTGAAACAAACAGAAATCTCTCTAAATATTTTTTCATTGAAAATAAAAAGCTATTTATATCATTTAATTTAGACTCTACTAAAGAAATCAGAGATGAACTAAAGGATGTAAAGTTGAGTTGCGCAAAAGTACAAGAAACAGAGGTGGCTAAATTTACAAAAATTGAAAATATTCCTGAAAAGTACAGGTATTTGGAAAGTTACAGAGAAAGGTTATTCAGAGAATTACGCAAGTCTGATAATATTTACAACCAAGAAGAAATAGTTAGAGTTATAGATAAAATTGGGTCTTATGAAAAAGTTTTGTTCTACCTTGAAGATTTAATACAGCTTTATGAGGTAAGAAGTTATGGTTTTTGGAAATCAGAAACTTTTGAAAAATATATTGATATCACTGATATTTCTTTCAGTTTAGACAAAAGAAGCTATAGGCCAGAACAATATCCAAAGTTGAAAGACATAGTCTCATTTCAGGTAGACGATCAGAAGCATGCATCACTTTCTGTTTATTTGCAATTGATCAGTTCTCATAAGGAAGTTGATGATAATAATAAGTATCTAAAAGTGTTGTTAAGAAACAGTTCTTCGGACTTTATCGAAAGTGAGAAAAACAGATTTACTATTGTTAATGAAGCATTGAATAAACTTTGTTTTTTTGGTGTTAAAATAGAAATAGAAAGTGAAAAGTTGTGTCCTTACAGAAGTGGTAGAGGCTTTAATGACACAAACAAGGAAGAAGATAGACTTAACTTTTTGTACCGTTCAGTTCAAGATTATGGTGTAGGACACTTGTGTTCTGTTGATTGGGATAAAGGAGAGAAACCTAAACGGGTATGGTCTGAGTTTTTACCCACTCATGAAATTCCTGATGTAGAATTTGTGCCGCGAGATAAATATGGTGAATACGAAGAATACAAAAATAAAGACGGTGATATTGAAATCCTTCCTAAACCACTTTTGGATAGTAACAATAATTGCCTAAACTTTCATTGGTTATCAACTTTTTCTCAAGCAAAAAATTCAGAAATAGAGGTTGCTCTCAAAGAGTTTGTTAAGTCTTATGAAAAATGGATTAAGCGATTACCCGAACAAGATGATAATTATAGCAACTATGAGGCTTTTGCTAAATATACAAAGTCTGAGTGTGAAAGAGATCGTGAGAGAATGAATAAAAACATTAAACTGATTTTGGGCGATGATGAGAATATGCATTGCTTCAGGTTAATGAATTCTGCTATGTTGATGCAGTTGTATCACAATAAAGATAATTATTCCGATATTTCAGATGAAAAAATGAAACCATCTTACTATGTCAATAAAGGATTAAGTTTTAATTGGCGTCCATTTCAGCTCGCTTTTATTCTTCTTAATTTAGACGGAATAATTCAACGCTCTGATGATCCTACATGGAAAGCAAGAAACGAATGGGTTGACTTAGTCTGGTTCCCAACAGGAGGCGGAAAAACAGAGGCGTATCTTGGAATAATTGCGTTAACTATTATACAACGACGTCGAAAACATGAGGAGATAGGTGGCGGAGTAACTACAATTATGAGATATACTTTAAGACTGTTAGCAACACAACAATTTCAAAGGGCTTTGAAATTAATATTAGCACTAGACCAAATTCGCCAATGGGGAATGAATGATGAAAACAGTAATTATTATATTGGTAAAGAAAGAGTTTCAATAGGGTTGTATATAGGAGGAAGTTCATTACCAAACAAGATTAATGAGTTGGAAGAAGAGGCAAAAAAATGGTTAAATGGAAATCAATCGAAAATCCCTTTAGATAAAAATGAGTGCCCATGGTGTGGCAAAGAGTTAATTTGGGGTGATGAAACAGGAGAAGGAGATCACTTTTATTGTACAAATAGTAAGTGCTCATTCCATGAGTTTCTACCAGTTCAACTTTGCGATGAACTTATATATCAATTTCCACCAACTTTACTATTTGGTACTGTTGATAAGTTCGCACAATTAGCTCGTAAAGTGGCACTAGGAAATACTAAAGATGACTTAAAAAAAGATTCCAGGAGATTATTTGGTGTAGGGCATGAAATTAACTATCTGTCTCCGGATCTGATTATTCAAGACGAGCTGCATTTGTTATTAGGTCCGCTTGGTTCGGCAGTTAGTTTGTTTGAAGCTGCTATAGACCAACTTTGTAGCAGAAAAGCCGGTAATGATGAAAACAGTCGAACTATTCGTCCTAAAATTATTTCATCAACAGCAACCACACGCAATACAGATTTGCAGATTAGAGCTTTATATGACCGTAATGTAAATATCTTTCCAAAGAGTGGTGTTGATTTTGACGATTCCTTTTTTGCATTTTATAAAAGAAAAGAAGTCAATGGAAAAAAAGAATGGGTTTCAAAAAGAAAATATTTAGGTGTAATGCCTACCGGACGAACTCAAATGCTTACACAGATAAAGTTAGCTTCGATTCTTTTTGTTCATCGTGCTATTTTTGAGCAAGACTATTGGGAAAAAGGCAATAATGATGATGTTTACTCTTTTGTAGCTGATCATTATTTTTCCGTTATTTCCTACTTCAATAGTTTGAAAGAAGTAGGAAAAACAGACGCACGGTTTAATAATGAATTTCCAAAGTATATTAAGCGTTTGTATCGCCGTGTTTTGGGCGGTGGAGGGTTATTGGAAAGCTTTTATGCTAATAATGAATTGCTTAAAAAGGAAGAGCTTACCGGAAGATTGCAAGGTTCCGAAATTGTAGAAACACTCCAAAATGTACAAAAAGAGTTCAATGTTAAAACTCGAATTTCACACATTGATAATGAAAAAGAAGTAAAATATGGGACCTTGCCTCCCGACTTTATTCTGGCTACAAACATGATTTCAGTGGGTATTGACGTAAGTAGATTCAACACAATGATAATAAATTCGATGCCAAGGAATATTGCCGAGTATATTCAAGCAAGTTCTCGTGTAGCTCGTAGCCAGAAAGGATTGGTAATAACTTCACATAACCCGTTCCGTGCAAGAGATGTTTCGCATTTTGAAAAGTTTATTGAGTTTCACAGAAAACTCTATTTTTATGTGGAGCCTATCTCAATTACGCCGTTTTCAATAAAATCAATCGATAAATATTTACCATTGTATTTAGCTACTATTATTCGCCATACTTTTAAAGGTTTGCAAAATGTTGGAGATGCCAAAAATATAACAAATGAAGATATCTTCGACCTTTCTGAGATTGAAGATAAATTAATGGAGTATTTTGATAAAAGATATAAAAACACAAATGAACTTTCTGATGAATTACAAAAAGAACTTTTCAGAGAACCAATGCGTGATTATGTTAGTAAATTTATAAAAGATGCATTGAAACAATGGAAAACATTAGCTGAAAGCGTGGGTAAGGAAAATTTTGGCTATCAGAAATCACGGTATTATCCTAATTGTTTGTATACAGAAACGGAAGATTATGATGATAAGAAAAGTGAATCTATGTGGGTTGTACCAAACTCATTGCGTATAGTAGAACAAGAAGCAGTATTACAAATTAGAAACTTTTATTAAAATGATAAATAATAAATATCAATACAATCAAGGAGTAAGCAAATATAAAATTTTGTCATCCAATGCTGGCGTAGGCTCAATTATTCCTACTCAATGGGGTGGTTTCATTATGCCACTTAGTATTTCAAAATGGTCTTCAATTATTGGTTTATCAAATGATTTACAAGACCAGCACACTGATGAAGGATTTCAAAAAATATGTGAGAGAAATGCAGTTACAATTATTAAAGATGAGCGATTTGTAGAGTATTTACGTGCTAATGATTGTCTTGAAAACTTGAAATATCTAATTGAAGTTCCTCATCTTAATATAAATGATAATAATTACTGTGATTATGAGCATCACCCTCTTTTTAATAAATGGAGTGCAGCAAATCGAAAAGGACAAAACGAGAGTGACAAAGCATATCAAAATCGCTTTGGGGAATATATAACTATTCCTGCTATCGTTTTCCCTCGTTGGTTTAGATCAACAAAATCTGGTTCTTACCTTATGGCCATTGATGAATGGTTTGAAAAATGGAAGGAGGAAACAAAAGAAACTAATGATTATAGATTTGTTCCACCGCGTGACTATCAGAGTCCCAGATTAATAAGTAAAAAAGACAAAGAATATACTATTTATGAACCATTAGCACAAGTTACTATGGTTTTAATCTGTCCCAAAGGACACATATCTGATATACCTTGGGATAAATACTTTGCCCTCAAAGTTCAATTAGATGAGGATAATCTGCCTAAAGATTTTTCTAAACTTTTTTCTTTTGATGCTGCTACATGTCAAAACAGCCAAGATAAAAAACACAAGTTACAGTGGTTGATGAGTAGAAGCAACCCTGAGAGTTATGGCACGTTGAAATGCGAATACTGTGGAAAGTGGACTTCTCTCGAAGGTATTATGAATATTAAACCAAAATGTAGCGGAGAGAAGCCGTGGGTCGATGAAGACGCTAAAGAAAAGTGCGATGAAGAAATGACTTGGGCATTAGTAACAAGTAATAGCATTTATTATGCAGACAGTTTTAGTAGTCTATATGTTCCAAAAGAATTGTATAGTAATAGTCCAACTTTAGATGCTGAATCAGAAAAAGTTTATGATAAATTAAATGAGAAATTAACAGCATCAGGAAAGAGTCACGATGAATTCTTTGATATGCAATTTGGCACTGTAGTTGCGGATTGTGCAGAAGATTTAGGACTTGAAATTTCTAATAATAGTGTGGGAGTCGTTAAAAATTTATTTTTAAGTGAAGAGCAATCTAATGAAATTGTCTATAAAGTATTAAAATCTCGCTTAAAAAATATTACTTATTCCCCATACGAAGCTATTCCTATTTTATGCATATTGAAAATAGGTGAGGATAATAATATGACTATAACTGCTAATAAAGCACAAGAAATTTATAAAAAGTTTTGTGATTCAGCTAAGATTCAGGCAACTACAAGAGAGAATTATCGATGGATCGAATATGATGTTTTTCGGAAAAATCAGAGAGTTACAAATAAAGATTTAGCTTTCAATGACATATCATTATCAGAAACATCGTTTGAAAACTATTTTCATAAGATACAACAAGTTTCTGTTTTAGCAATTAGTAGCTCACAGTTGAATTTTTCACGCGTTAAAATGCTTCAGCCGGAATTAAATGAACAAGGAGATATCCATTATCCTTCGGGACAAAAGATTTTTGCAGGTAATGCTATAGATGTTAAGGTGTTGCCTGCTAATCAGAATTTCGGTGAGGGGATTTTCTTTAGTTTCAAAAAAGAGAAAGTAGAAGAATGGTGTAATCAAGATTCAGTCAATAAACGTTATTCTAATTTGAATGAAGGTGATTTGGGGAAACTATTAAAAATTAAAATGGATATGTATGGTGCTTCTAAGTTTTATTTATTACATACATTTTCTCACATCATGATAAAAGAATTAGAATTTTCATGTGGATATCCTACTTCAAGTCTGAAGGAACGTCTTTATTATTCAGATAAAATGTGCGGTGTACTCATATATACGGCAGATGGTTCTGAAGGTAGTATGGGAGGATTAGTATGGCAAGGTCAACCTCGATTGATTAATGAAATAATTAAATCGGCATTGAGCAGAGCAGAAAATTGTGCATCCGATCCATTATGCTGGGAGAATGTCGACCAATTGAATTTGGCAACCTGTTTTTCATGTTCGATGGTTTCTGAAACATCGTGTGAAGAACGAAACCTTGGTTTAGATAGAAGGGCATTAATTGACCCACAATTCGGTTTTTTTAAAGTATTTATTTAAAAACACCACGGTTAATGATTTATTCAGAAGAATATCTCTTCGCATCATTCCAATACAGAAGAATTCATAACCATGGGAAAAATAGTCATGGAACTAAAAACCAAAACGCTAAAACATTAATTGGAAATGTTTTAGCGTTTTGGTTAGTACCCAGAGCCGGGATCGAACCGGCAAGGATTTGCATCCACTGGTGTTTGAGACCAGCGCGTCTACCAATTCCGCCATCTGGGCATCGCTCTTAGCGTCTGCAAAAGTACATCTTTTTTCGGTAATTCAAAACAGGGAGCCCTCTTTTTTCAAAATTGTTGCATTGCGTGAGTTCTACTAAGAAGTGCAAATGATACGAAGCTGTCAAGCCAAGTGTAAGTTCAAATAGTAAATGCAACACCAGGTAAAATAGATAGAAAGGTGCGCCTTCTCTCTTTAGGGAAAAAAGTTTTATTTTCGTGTTGTAATATGAAACGCCGAAATAATATTTTTCGCATCTTTGCTAAACGGTGTTGCATGCAACAGTTGAATCTACGTTTAAATGACATGGAAAATACTTTGTCAAATGCGGGTCTACAAATATAATTATCTTTATACCAGGCCCTTATACGGCTTCTAATGAAAAATCAAAAATGAAACAAAAAGTAAAAGTGGGCTTGTTTGGTGTGGGTTTAGATACCTATTGGCCACAGTTTGAAGGGTTGCTTGCTCGATTGACCGGCTATCAGCAGGAAATCGCGGGCAAAATGAGAGAGTTGGGTGCAACCGTGGTTGATGTCGGCATGGTGGACAATCCTGAAAAAGCGCGGTTGGCTGCCTCATCCTTAAGAAAGGAAGAGGTGGAGATACTCTTCCTGTATATTTCAACCTATGCCTTGTCGTCCACCGTTTTGCCCATAATCCAACGGCTTAACGTGCCCGTTATTATCCTGAACGTGCAGCCCGTTCCCGCTATCAATTATGCTGCTTTGAACGCTTTAGGCGATCGCGGCAAGATGACCGGCGAATGGCTTGCCCACTGTCAGGCATGCTCTGTGCCCGAATTTGCAGCGGTATGCAACCGTGCCGGTGTTCACTACGAGATTGTATCCGGCTATTTGCAAGAAGCGTACGTGTGGGAAGAGATCAAGGGCTGGATTGATGCTGCCAGCGTGAAATCTGGAATGAGCAACAACCGCCTGGGCATACTCGGTAATTACTACTGTGGCATGTTGGATGTATATACCGATCTCACGATGCAGTCAGCTGTTTTTGGCACCCACGTTGAGCTGCTGGAAATGTGCGAACTTAACGCGTTCCGCCATGCGGTGACCCGTGAAGAGACGGAGAAGAAGCTCAAAGAGTTTTTCGAACATTTCGATGTGTCGCCCCAATGTGAACAGTCGGAACTGGAGCGTGCAGCCAAAACGGCCGTTGCTTTGGATAAATTGATTGCCAAGTATCGTCTAAGTTCGTTGGCCTATTATTATGAAGGGTATGATGGCAATGAATACGAGAATATTGTTACCTCGATGATTGCCGGTAATACGCTGCTTACCGGAAATGCTATCCCTGTAGCCGGGGAGTGTGAAGTAAAGAACGTGCAGGCGATGAAAATCATGTCATTATTGGGTGCCGGCGGCTCATTCTCGGAGTTTTACGCGATGGATTTCAACGACGATATCGTGATGCTGGGACACGATGGCCCTGCCCATTTTGCCATGGCGGAAGGTCGGGTCCAACTGGTGCCTCTTCCCGTCTATCACGGTAAACCGGGCAAAGGGCTATCCATCCAGATGAGCGTTCGGCAAGGCGATGTCACCTTGCTGTCGGTGTGTGAAGGAAAAGAGGGACCGTTCCTGTTGGTGGCGGAAGGTGCTTCGGTAGCAGGACCTGTATTGGAAATCGGCAATACCAACAGCCGTTACCGCTTTTCTATCGGCGCCCGCGCGTTTATCGACCAATGGTCAAAAGCCGGGCCATCACATCATTGTGCCATCGGAGTGGGGCATGTTGCAGCTGTTATCGGTAAATTGGCTTCGCTGTTGCGAATACCTATGGTGCAAATTTGCTAATTGAATTTTTCAAAGAAAATAGAACAGATCTATATGTTTGGTAAAAATAAAGCGTATAAAAAGGAGGTCGCAGGTCAGGCCTTCAATAATAGGTTTCGTACACCGAAACATAATAATAATCGTATGAGAGCAAATTTTAAAATAGTGACGGTGTTGTTAACTCTCTTTGCCGTTTTCACCTGTGCAGACTCATTGGATCGGGAATTGGAAAAAGGTTTTCTGAATCCGCCTGATTCTGCCCGACCGGGAGTCTATTGGTATTTTATGGACGGCAATCTGTCGAAAGAGTCGATAACGAAAGATTTGGAGTCAATGAAAGAGGCCGGTATCGGTTACGTGGTCTATCTTGAAGTCAATGTAGGCGTTCCCCGCGGTAAAGTCGATTTCCTCAGTGAGGAGTGGAAAGATCTGTTCGGCCATGCCGTCAAGGAGTGTGAGCGTCTCGGCATATTCATCACGTTGGGTACCGGTCCGGGGTGGTGTGGTAGCGGGGGCCCCTGGGTAGAAGGCGCGCAATCCATGCAGCACTTGGTCTATTCGTCGGTAGAGGTGACCGGAGGCGGAACGCGAACCATTCAATTGGCTAAACCCGCACCACGGATGCCTTTCTTTGGTGAGGGAACATTAACCCCCGAGTTGAAGGAGAGGTGGGAAGCGTTTTATGAGGATGTTGCCGTGCTGGCTTTCCCTGCAGGTGGTACTTTGATGGGTACGGAGCGCACGCCCGGGCGGGATTATGGTTACGTGAACATGAAGGAGAAGGATGAAAAAGCCCTGTATTATCGTCGCCCCTACAGTTCGGCCGATAGTGTCCGGCAGTACCTCTCCATGTCCTTTGAAGCGCAGCCAGGAGATAAGGCGGTGAAAAAGAGCGAGGTTATCGACCTGACCGATAAGCTGCAGGCGGACGGCACGCTAAGTTGGGATGTTCCCCAAGGCACATGGAGGGTGATGCGTTTCGGCAGTCGCAACAATGGCGCGATTACCCGTCCGGCACCGCATCCGGGCTTGGGATTTGAAGCCGACAAATTTGATACCATTGCGATAAAGGCTCATTTAGACCAGTTCACCGGAAATCTCTTTCAACATATCGGGTTCACGAAACCCAATCCCAAGGGTGGATTGCATATGCTGCATATCGATAGTTGGGAGATGGGGGCGCAAAACTGGACCGCCCGTTTTCGTGAAGAATTCACCCTGCGCAGGGGATATGACCCGCTTCCCTATTACCCGCTCTATGCCGGAATAATGGTGGAAAATCGGGAGGAAAGTGAACGGTTCCTATGGGACTTGAGGCAAACAGCCCAGGAGTTGGTGGTGGAGAATCATACCGGCTACGTGATGAAGTATGCCAAGCAGTATGGATTGGGCGTTTCCATTGAGCCTTATGATATGACACCGATGGCAGATATGGAGCTGGCGGCCTCCTGCGATATGCCGATGTGTGAGTTTTGGAGCCTCGGGGGGTTCAATACCGCGTTCGGGGTAGCCGAGGGTACCTCGGTGTCGCACCTGTTGGGACAAGCGGTAGTGCCTGCCGAATCTTTCACCGCCGTGGACAACTGGAAACAACATCCCGGCTCAATGAAAAATCAGGGTGAATGGGCGTTTGCAGCCGGTATCAACCGCTTCGTTTACCATACCTTCCAGCACCAGTCGTTGCCCGACAGCCTGCGCCCGGGCATGACGATGGGGCCCTATGGCGTTCACTGGGACCGCAACCAGACATGGTGGTCGATGATTGATGCCTATCATCGCTACGTGGCGCGGTGTCAATACATGTTGCAACAGGGGCGTACCGTGGCCGATCTGCTCTATCTCGCGCCTGAAGCATCTCCTTATGTATTTCTCGCACCCGAATCGGCATACGAATATGAAAATCCCGCGTTGCCGGACAGGAAAGGGTATAACTTCGACGCTTGCCCGCCCAGCATGCTCTATAAAGCCGAAGTGAAGGAGAACATGATTGTTTTCCCGGGTGGTGCCACCTATCGCGTACTCGTGCTGCCCTATTTCAAAACCATGACACCTGAGCTGTTGAAGAAGATCAAGGAGCTTGTCCGCGATGGAGCAACAATAGTAGGAGTTCCACCGGAAAAATCCCCCAGCCTTAGCAATTATCCCCGGTGTGATGAAGAGGTAAAGGCTTTGGTGATGGAGTTGTGGGGCGCGGAAGAGGCTCCTGAAACGTTGACTACCCGCGTTTATGGAGAAGGGAAAATTATCTGGGGGCAGGAGTTGAAAGAGAAGGCTGACAACCTGTATCCACATTACGATATTACCGCGAAAATAGTCGCGGAAAGTGTGCCTGCCGATTTCGAGTCGGAAGGCGGTGTCCGCTACACGCACCGTACGTTGAATGGCACGGACATCTATTTCGTCTCTAACCGTACCGGAAAGGCGACAGCCGAAACATGCAAATTCCGCGTCATAGACGCCCAGCCGGAGCTATGGCACCCGGTCACCGGGGAAATGCGTGCTTTGCCCGAATATTCCCGGGAAGGAGGACAAACCATCATCCCGCTTCGATTCGACAGGGATGAAGGTTATTTCATCGTCTTTCGTACCGAGGGGCTATCACCTACATCCAAAACCAACTTTCCGGAAATAGAGCAGTTAGCGGTGTTGGATGCCCCGTGGACGGTATCCTTCGACCCCAAATGGGGAGGCCCCGCATCGGTGGTATTCGAGCGGTTGATGGACTGGACGCACCATTCTGACCCCGGTATCAAATACTACTCCGGAAAGGCTGTTTACAAACAGACATTTGATCTGCCGAAATCGGATGCGAAGTCGTTGTACCTGGATTTGGGAAGGGTAAGCAATATGGCGCGTGTGAAGCTCAATGGTAAGGATTTGGGTGTGGTATGGACATTCCCCTGGCGGGTGGATGTTTCCGATGCGGTGAAAGCGAAAGGCAATAAATTGGAAATAGAGGTGGTTAACCTCTGGCCCAACCGGTTGATAGGCGATGAGCAACTTCTTGACGATGGGATAGTGAACGGGCAATGGCCGGAATGGTTGACGGAAGGTAAACCCCGTGCGAGTGGCAGGTATACCTTCACAACCTACAAGCATTTCAACAAGGATTCCCCACTGCTTGAATCGGGCTTGATGGGGCCCGTGAAGATATTGGTTGAGAACTAAATGTTACACCTCATAATATCGTTGACATAATCTCCTCGAGTTACAAAAAAGGAGCGACTTGTTTCTTTATCATGTACTGAAAAACTTTATAATGAACATTACAATGACTGAATCAAAAAGAAGCATTGTTTTTTATATCCTATTGATTACATTATTATTCATTGTCTCTTCTTGTAAAAACTCTGGTAATGATAATCGTGGAACTAAAAAAAAGGAGGGGGAACCTTATGGTATTGAAATTATAGGAGATAACACTTTTGAACAAGGTTTTGCATTGACTCCTTTAGATCCACGAACGGTGCAACAGGGGGGCGGTTTCGAAAAAACATACCTTGATACACTGGCGTTTAATCGCGAAGCTACCTCTCCTGTTTGGCACATTGCCCAATGGTATAGCAAATATAACCTGGCTCACGCTGAACTAAAAACAGAGACAGATGGCTCCTTATCATATGCAAATGAAGGGAATAGTAAAAAAGTAGTACTTTGTTCGGACAACTCTTTACTGCTAGAAGTCAACGCGAGCAAAGAGTATGATAAAGCGAGAACCAAAGGAGAACAATGGCCTCATCTTTTAATAGAGCAAAGTTTTCATGAAAACAGCCCGACCGTCGGAAACAAAAAGAGTATTCAGTTTTCTTTTGAATTAAAACTGGAAAAAGAAGAAAATCAAATGGAAGAAGAAACGTTTGACCCTTCACTGCATACTGCTCAATCACCATTTTATTTTGATATAAAAAACATTAATGAAAATTCCCCCGATTATAATCAAAAAATATGGTTTGGCATAGCATCGTATGATTACAGGTACACGGAAACAAGTACAAGAGAGGTCGTATCATGGGATATTGGAACCAACGCGTATATTTATCAGATACCGGAACGACTATTCTGGGGAAATATTAGTTTCCAAGATAAAAAATGGCACAAAGGTGAAACTGACTTAAAACCACATATTAAAAGAGCGCTTACCGCGATGCAAGAAAAGTCCGTTTTCATGCATACAACTTTGGATGATCTTGCCATAACAGGTATGAATTTTGGATGGGAAGTCCCAGGTACTTTCGACGTGGCTGTGAAGGTGAGAAATATCAGTTTAAAAGCATGTGATTATGAGGATTAGCGCTACAAGGAGTTGTCAATCACGGTTGTAAAACTTATTTTCAGCTCGTTCTGTTTTTTCCCTTCATTGTTACTCGTTTCCCGGGTCAAGGAGAATTGCACACGCTTTCTTGGCCCGGTTTCAATTTTTATTCGTACCTTTAAAGTGCGAAAGAGAATGAGCGTGTATCTATTCATCAAAACTAAAATCTTAGAATGAGAAACAATAACTATTGCGTGATCATGAGCGGTGGGGTGGGAAGCCGCTTTTGGCCCTTTAGCAAAGAGGGGAAACCCAAACAATTCCTGGATTTTTTTGGCACGGGACGGTCGTTGCTGCAAAGCACGTTTGACCGGTTCAAAGAGATTGTGCCGGTGGAGAACATATACATCGTGACCAACGATGCCTACGCGGAGATGACATCGAGGCAGTTGCCTGAGCTGAAAGAGGAGCAGATCCTGCTGGAGCCTATCCGGCGGAACACTGCCCCGGCCATTGCCTACGCCTCGTTTCGCATTCGGGCTGTGAACCCCAACGCGAACATCGTGGTGGCTCCCTCCGACCATCTGATCTTGAACGTTGGGCGATTCGTGGATGATATCAAAAAGGGGTTGAGCTTCGTGGAGAAGAACCCGGTATTGCTCACGCTGGGTATACAACCGAGTCGCCCCGAAACGGGGTATGGCTACATCCAGTCGGGTGAGGAGCAGGAAGATGGAATCCACAAGGTGAAGGCATTCACCGAAAAGCCCGATTATCACCTGGCAAAGAAGTTCGTTGATAGCGGCGAGTTCGTATGGAACTCGGGCATCTTCCTGTGGAACGTGAACAGCATCATCGACGCGTTTCGAAAACACCTCCCGGACATCATCCGAAAGTTTAACGAGGGGAAGACGCTGTTCAACACGCCTGCCGAGAAGCAGTTCATCGACAAGAGCTTCCCATTCTGCCGGAATATCTCCATCGACTACGGGATACTGGAGAAAGCCGATAACGTTTACGTGAACATCTCGGATTTCGGCTGGAGCGACTTGGGTACCTGGGGGGCGCTGCACGATATCTCCGACAGGGACGAAAACAACAACGCGCACCTGAACTGTAAGGCGCTCTTCGTGGAGAGTAGCGACAACATCGTGGCGATGAGCGACGGGAAACTGGCCGTTATCCAGGGACTGGAGGATTACATCGTGGCCGAATCGGGTAACGTCTTGATGATCTGCAAGAAGAGGGAAGAGCAACGCATCAAGCATTTCGTGACCGACGTAAAGCTCCGCTACGGGGATGAGTACGTCTAACGTTGGTCAGGTTTGGAAGCACCAACGCGACAATGAAGCACGCGGGAGTCGGGTGCTTAGCACTTGTTAACTGATAAACAGCAGCTCCCTGTACTTGGGCAACGTCCACATCTGGTTGTCCACGATCAGCTCCAGCTTATCCACGTGGTAGCGAATCACGTTTAAGAACGGCTCCACCTCATCGTGGTATGCGATGGCTTTTTCTTGGGCGCTCTCTATGCGGTTGGCCTTCTTTCGCGCCTCCACCATTGTATCGACATTGGTCTTAATGGAGGTGATGTGTTCCGCGATCTCTTCCACGAGGATGGCATCCTGGCGAGCCAGCTTCGCCGCCTTTTCCTTGCTGAACACGGCGTGCATCTTGTAGATGTTATCGAGCAGTACCGACTGGTACTCCGTGGCCACGGGGATGATATGGTTCATGCTGAGGTCGCCCAGCACCCGTGCCTCTATCTGTATCTTCTTGGTGTAGGTCTCCCACTTGACCTCGTTGCGGGCATGCAGCTCCTTCTCGCTTAACACGCCAATGGACTCGAACATTTTGACCGATTGTTCCCGGGTGTACTCGTTGTACACGAGGGGAATGCTCATCTCGCAATTAAGCCCACGGCGTTGGGCCTCTTCCTTCCACTCGTCGCTATAGCCATTTCCCTCGAAGCGGATGGGTTTAGATTCCCGGATGTAGGTGCGAAGGGTGTCGAAAATAGCCTCTTCCTTCCTCATCCCGCGCTCCATCTTCTCATCGATTTCTTTCTTGAAGGCGATGAGCTGCGATGCCATGGTCGAGTTGAGGGCGATCATGGCCGATGAGCAGTTGGCTGACGAACCCACGGCGCGGAACTCGAAGCGGTTCCCGGTAAAGGCGAAGGGCGATGTGCGGTTCCGGTCGGTGTTATCGATCAACACCTCCGGGATGTGCGCGATGCCCAACTTCATCTGCTTGATATCTTCATCCACGGTGATATCATCATCACGGGAGCTCTGTTCAATCTTGTCCAGCACGGCCGATATCTGTTTCCCGAGGAATACCGAGACGATGGCGGGGGGAGCCTCGTTGGCACCGAGGCGGTGGGCGTTGCCGGCCGACATGATGGAGGCTTTTAACAGTCCATTGTGCTTGTAAACGGCCATGAGGGCGTTCACGAGGAAGGTGACGAACAGCAGGTTCTCGTACGCCGTTTTCCCCGGGGTGAACAGGCCAATCCCGGTATCGGTGCAGAGCGACCAGTTGTTGTGCTTACCGGAACCGTTCACCCCGGCGAAAGGCTTCTCGTGCAGGAGCAACCGGAAGCGATGCTTCGAAGCGATGCGCCGCATCAGGGTCATGACCAGCAGGTTCTGATCTACCGATAGGTTGGTGTCCCGGTATATCGAGGCTAGCTCGAACTGATTGGGAGCCACCTCGTTATGCCTTGTTTTTAACGGGATGCCGTACTTGTAGGCCTCCTGTTCCACCTCCCGCATAAAGGCGACTACCCGCGGGGGGATGGCACCGAAGTAGTGGTCCTCGAGCTGCTGGTTTTTCGCGCTCTCATGCCCCATCAATGTGCGGTCGGTAAGGATAAGGTCGGGCCGTGCCGCGTAGAGCGCTTCGTCCACCAGGAAGTACTCCTGTTCCCAGCCGAGGTAGGAGTAGACCTTTTTCACATCGGGGTAGAACAGCCTGCAAACCTCTACCGCTGCCTTGTCCACCGCGGAAAGGGCTTTTAGCAGGGGGGTCTTGTAGTCCAACGCCTCGCCCGTGTAGGAGATGAACACGGTGGGGATACAGAGGGTGTCGTCGATGATAAAAGCGGGAGAACTCGGGTCCCACGCGGTGTAACCCCTCGCTTCAAAAGTGTTGCGTATGCCCCCGCTGGGGAAGCTCGACGCATCGGGCTCCTGTTGTGCCAATAGCTTGCCGGAGAAGCGCTCGATAATGTTTTCGCCGGGGCCGCCTGCGAAATCGATAAACGAGTCGTGCTTTTCGGCAGTCCCCCCGGTGAGCGGCTGGAACCAGTGGGTGTAATGGGTGGCGCCCATCTCGATGGCCCACATCTTCATCCCGGCGGCCACGTGCTCGGCAATACCGCGGTGCAGCGTGGTGCCCCGGTCAATCGCCTCCAGCACGATGTTCATGGTCTCCTTCGAAAGGTACTTCGACATGCGCTCGCGGTTGAACACGTACTTGCCGAAATACTCCGAGGGTAACTTGTCGGGGGTGGCTACCTCCACCGGAACCCTCCTTGACGCCTCCTCTACCGCGTTAAAACGTAACGTTGACATAGATCCCTCCTGTTTTTAAAAAGACTCTTTTCTCCAATTCGATGGTAAGATGGTGCAAAAATATACAAAATGATTTAAATATTGGGCAAATCTGACATTCCTCTATGTCTTTTCCCAGTAAATAGCCCTTGAAGGTTAGGTGTAGTGTTGCCGGGTGATGGTGGAGTTTTTTTATGTAGGTTTTTTCATGTAATTTTGAGGTCACTCGATACGAACGCGTAAAAACTGGAGTGTAATGAACGAAACGAACAAGATGAACGAAATAAACGAAATAAACGAAATAAACGAAATAAACGGGGCGGATGTCGCAAAAACGGCGGACAAAACCAACAAACAGGATGGGTATAAAATAGAGAAAAGGGTCATCGATATTGTCGCGGCAAGTAAGTGGGCCTTGGCGATCATAGGCCTCACGGTGGTGCTCCTGGGTGTTCCCTTCTACTTGATTTGGAAACCCGCGTTGGCGATTACCTGGCAGGGATGTCTCCTTTTTTTCCTTCTTTTTATCGCGGGAGTGGCCATGCACGAGCTGATTCATGGGATTTTTTTCGGGATGTTCGCCGAATCGGGTTTCTCCAGCGTCCGGTTCGGTTTTATGCGCGAATACCTCACCCCCTATTGCCATTGCAGTGAGCCGCTAAAGGTGAAACACTACTCCTTGGCAGCCCTTATGCCCGCCTTGCTACTGGGCCTTCTGCCCGTGGTCGTCGCCTTCTTCGTGGGCAGCCTTTTTTGGTTACTTTTCGGTATCGTTTTCCTCAGTGCCGCGGCGGGCGACCTGATGGTGGTGTGGATGCTGAGGAAAGAGACCCCTGATACGCTTGTTCAAGACCACGTTTCGGAGCCGGGATGTTGGGTGTACAAGAAACCGCTTAACCAAGAATAGCATGGGTATGAAGGGAATGGAGAGGAAAAAAAGGCGGAGAACGCTTATCGTCTCTGTCGTCCTGTTTGCACTTATTATCCTATTTAGTTACGTTCCGGTGCTCTCCGAATGGTACATGCGTGCTGTCTACCCGGGGGTGGCCACGCTGCTCTCCTCTTTCTCCAGCCTGTTTCCTTTCTCGTTGTACGACCTGTTCTTGATTGGGGCGGTAATCTGGTTATTGATGATCATCGTGCTAGCCATCGTCCGGAGGAGCGGGTTCGTCCGCTTCCTCTTTTCATTGCTGCGCTTCGTGACGGTTCTTGTCGCGTGGTTCTACTTTAGCTGGGGGATCGCCTACTTCAGGCAGGATTTCTACACCCGTTGCGAAGTAGAAGAGGTGGCTTACGACAGCGAGGGGTTCCGCGATTTCGTGACTTGGTTCATCGAGCACGCGAATCAGTCGTACCTCGATTTCGCGGGTACGGGAGGTGCAGAAACAGGAAAAATAGGCGTTACAAACGGTAACAGTGTCATTGATCTCGTGGGTGAAGGGGGTGCGGAAACAGGAGAAGATAGCGGGACGGGCTGGGGGAGTGGAATGAAAGAGCAGGGCGGAATAGGAGGGCGTGGTAAAATAGATAAGAAAGCGGTTCAGGTGGAGTTGGAGTCGGTTTACGATAAACTGCACAAGCCGTTACGGTTGGCATTCCCCAACGGCAAACGAAGGGTAAAGCCGATGATGTTCGAGCCGTTCCATACCCAAACGGGCGTTTCGGGTTATTTCGGGCCGTTCTTCAACGAGGTGCACGTGAACCACTACAGCCTCGATTTTACCTACCCGTTCACCCTCGCGCACGAGATGGCGCACCAGTTCGGTGTTGCCCTCGAGTCGGAGGCCAACCTCTACGCGTTTATCGTCTGCGCTGCAAGCGATGATAGGCAGGTACGCTACAGCGCGTACGTCTCCACGCTCGGGTACGTGTTGAACGATGCACACCGTATCCTCCCCGATGACTACAAGACGATTTATCAATCCGTGCGGCCGGAGATGTTGAACCATCTAAAACAAAACAGGGAGCACTGGCTGGCGGCCCGGAGCGAGCCGCTCTCGAACGCACAAGACAAGGTGTATGACGCGTACTTGAAAACCAATCGGGTGAGTTCGGGGCAGGTCAACTACTCCGAGGTGGTGGGGTTGCTCGTCTCGAGTTACAACAACTTCTCCCGTTTTTGGTGAGTCACGGTGAGTTTTGTGGGGCACAATAGTTTGGCAGCTCGATGGAATGCCGCATTGGCCTCAGTGAACTGTGCTGGATTCGAACCAGCGACCTCTGCCCTGTCAAGGCAGCGCTCTAAACCAGCTGAGCTAACAATTCAGTTTCGTATCGCGAATATACGAACATCCAATCAATTTAACCAATCTTTATTGAATATATTTTGTTTGGCCTCCCCTTGTAAGTTTTTTTGTCTTTTGTCTTGCATGCTTGGATAAAGCTGTTTTTTCATCTAATTTTGTGGGAAATGATCATGCATCGTCATACGTGTTGATCAGGTTAGTATCGCTATGAACGCGTGTTGCAATTATTAAAAAATGTATGTTATGAATAGACGGAAAATCTTGTTTGTTTTAGGCCTTTTTGCTTTGATCTCCTCCTTTGCATATGCCGCGCCATTGCAAGAGCAAAACTCCATAAGGCTTATGTCATATAATGTGAGAAATGCCCGGGGCTTGGATAATGTGACAGATTATCAGAGGGTGGCAGACGTTATAAACAGCGTCAAGCCTGATATTTTGGCTGTTCAGGAGCTGGATAGCGTGACCGGGAGAAGCAACGACGTGAATGTGCTGGACGAGTTGTCCAGGAAAACACTTATGTTTCCCACCTATGCCCCTGCCATTGATTACGATGGCGGGAAATATGGATTGGGCGTTCTCTCCAAAGAGAGACCGTTAAGTGTTAAAAGGGTGCCTTTGCCAGGGCGCGAAGAGGCCAGGATGCTGCTGATTGTTGAACTTGAAGGGTATTACTTTGGTTGCACGCATCTTTCATTGAACAAGGAGGATCGGTTGCAGTCGGTTGACATCATAAAAAAGGAGGCAGAGAAGTTGGACAAGCCCTTTTTCCTGGCAGGTGATATGAACTCGAAGCCCGATTCACCCGAACAAATTGCATTGAGTGATGTTTTCACCTCCTTGCTTTCACCCCAAACAAACACCTATCCTGCTGATGGGCCCAATGTTTGCATCGACTATATCTATGGTTACAAGGGGATGGAAAATTGGTCGAGGCTCACAAACAGAGGGGTGATTGAGGAGAAGGTGGCATCAGATCATCGACCACTCTATGTTGAGGTAAGGTTGCACGCCGATGCAGATAAAATATTTAGGACAAAGCCCTACCTTCAAAGACCGATAGATGGTGGTATCACTATCTCTTGGCTTACAAATGTGCCGGTGCATAGCTGGGTGGAGTACGGGATCGACGGCAAGTTGGATCAACAGCTTCATATCTACCTGGATGGTCAAATGCTGTGCAACAACTACCTGCACACATTCCGGTTGGAGGATTTGGTTCCCGGGCAAACGTATAGTTACAGGGTATGCTCCAGAGAAATCGCGGTGTACGAGGCCTATCGGAAGGAGTTTGGAAAGACGGCAGTCTCGGAGACCTATACTTTCAGGCTACCAACTGAGAAAGAGACCGACTTCACCGCTGTCATTTTGAATGATCTTCATCAGAGAAAAGGCCTGGTCGACCTGATTTCAGAAGTAATCAAGGATGTTGAGTATGACTTTGTGGTTTTTAATGGCGATAATATTGATGATCCAAGAAATGAAGCTCAGGCCGTCAACTCTATGTCATATATGAACGAGAAGGTGGGCGCGGAGTCAACACCGGTTTTCTATTTGCGGGGGAATCATGAAATACGGGGGGCCTATTCTATCGGTCTTCGTGATTTGCTCGAATACATGGGCGAAAAAACATACGGTGCATTCAATTGGGGAGACACCCGTTTTGTGATTCTGGATTGCGGGGAGGACAAAGATGATGGCCATCGGGAGTACTTTGGCTTGAATGATTTTACGGGATTGCGACAGGAGCAAGGCGCGTTCTTGAGGAAAGAAGTTTCCAGCGAAGAATTTAAAAAAGCGAAGAAAAGGGTGTTGATTCATCATATTCCCATATATGGCCTAGGTGAAGGCGCGTATAATCCAAGCTTCGACGAGTGGGGCGATATCCTGAAGAGTGCTCCATTTGACGTTGCCCTGAATGGTCACACTCACCGCTTTGCACACCATCCCCAAAAGACGATTGGTAACAACTTTCCCGTGGTGATCGGAGGGGGTAACAATCCTCACGATGCCACCATCATGATACTCAAAAAGAAGGGGTCGGCAATGACGCTCCAGGTGCTTGATGTGAACGCCGATGAAAAGCTGAAGCTTGAATTTTGAATTTAATACCGTGATACCACGATAAAAAGAGATATCGGACATGTTTGCCGCCTGTTCAGCCATGATGAGTTGATTGATTTGCACGAGTTTTGCATGCTATTCATTGCAAAGTAAAACTGAAAAATCAAATAATAAAAACAACTTATGGCGGTAGAACAACAGAACGACGATAAGGTAAGACAGAGTCCTTACCACGGGATTATTTTTGGCATCATCCTGGTGCTGCTTTTAAACGGGTTAATCATGCCCAAGCTGGTGCGGCAGAAGATTATCGATACCGATTACGGCAGCTTTATCCAGATGGTAGAAGAGGGGAAGGTGAAAAAGGTGCAGATCGAAGAGAACCGTGTCTTTTTCTCCGCGGTCACCTCCGGAAACGAGGAGCAGGTGTACCAAACCGGTTGCGTGAATGATCCCGATTTGGTTAACCGGCTACTTGACGCCGGGAGCCCGAACGAAACGGGGAGCATCGAGTTCACCAAGACCATCCCCCGCGAAAGTTCCCCGCTCATTAACTTCCTGCTGCTTTGGGTGCTCCCGGGTGTGATTTTCTACCTGTTATGGCGGCAGATGTCGAAATCGATTCAAGGGCGGATGGCCGGGGGGAACAACGTGTTGTCCTTTGGGAAGAGCGGGGCGAAGATTTACGCTGATTCTGATATTTCTACCACGTTTGCCGACGTGGCGGGGCAAGATGAGGCGAAGGAGGCGTTGAGCGAGGTGGTCGACTTCCTGCATAACCCCGATAAATACACCAAGGTGGGGGCTACGCTACCCAAGGGGGCTCTCTTGGTGGGGCCTCCCGGTACCGGGAAGACGTTGATCGCCCGGGCGGTCGCCGGTGAAGCCAAGGTGCCTTTCTTCTCCATCTCCGGTTCCGAGTTCGTGCAGATGTTCGTGGGCATGGGGGCGGCCAAGGTGCGCGACCTCTTCAAGCAGGCCAACGAGAAGGCACCCTGTATTATCTTCATCGACGAGATTGACGCTATCGGCAAGCGGCGCGATGGCATGAGTAGCAACGATGAGCGGGAGCAGACGCTGAATCAGCTACTGACGGAGATGGACGGGTTTGATAGCAAGAAGGGGGTGGTCATCCTGGCGGCGACGAACCGACCCGAGAGCCTGGATAAGGCGTTGCTGAGGGCGGGACGATTCGATCGGCGTATCCAGATGGAGCTACCCGACCTACAAGGACGGAAGGCAATACTGGAGGTACACCTTAAGAAGGTGAGACACGAGGAGATAGATGTCGACCTGGTGGCGCGGGCCACGGCGGGCTCCTCCGGGGCCGATTTGGCCAACATCGTGAACGAGGGCGCACTACGGGCGGTGCGAATGGGGCGTGATGTAGTAACGACGGAAGATTTGGAAGAGTCGGTGGAGACGGTCATCGCCGGTGCCCAGAAGAAGGGGATGGTGATCTCCGAGACGGAAAAGAAGGTCATCGCTTACCACGAGATAGGGCACGCCATGGTGGCCGCCAAGCAGACCAACTCCGCGCCGGTGCACAAGATCACGATTATCCCCCGAACATCAGGCGCGCTGGGGTACACCATGCAGGTTGACGAGGGCGAACAGTACCTGATGAGCCGCGATGATCTGTTCAACCGGATCGCGACCCTCACCGGTGGCAGGGCGGCAGAAGAGATTATTTGCGGGATCATCACCACGGGAGCTTCGAATGACATTGAACGGGCTACCCAAATGGCCCGCTCCATGGTGACTCGCTACGGGATGAGCGATAAGTACGGCATGATGGCGCTGGAGACGGTAAAGAACGCGTACCTAGGCGGGGACGCCTCCCTGACCTGTTCTGATAAGACCGCGGCCGACATCGATAAAGAGGTGCACCGTATCATCAACGAGGCACACGATAAAGCGCGGCAAATCATCACGGATAACTTGGATAAGATGCACGAGGCGACCAACTTCCTGCTCGAGAAGGAGACGATTACCGGCGAGGAGTTCATGAAGATCCTGAATGATGCATCAACGAAATCGGTTGGATCAATTAACAACGCCACTAAGGGTTCATAATTTAACTTTCACATGTTTTTGTTACTGTTTCAGTTTTCAAGCGAAGACCTCGTAAATTTTGCGGGGACACATCCTGTGAAGATTGCGTTAAAAAAGAAAAGTTGTTTGAGGCAAAGCCGAGTTTTTTTCTTTTAGCAATCAAGCAGGTGATGGGTCGTAAAATTTGCGTTAGTCGAGTATGAAAACAGAAACAATTAAGTGGCGAAAATTCAACTTTTCCTGAACTGCAGCGGGGTTATGCCGGTGTGCTGCTTGAAGAAGCGACCGAAAAAGGAGGGGTTGGGGAAATTCAACTCCTCCGATATTTGTAGTGCGGTAAGCTCGGTTGCTTTCAATAACCTCTTCGCCTCTAATATAACCATCTCGTTGATCCAACTGCTTGCTGGGTGACCCGTGACCTCCTTGATGGTCATGGAGAGGTATTTCGGGGTGAGACATAGCTTGTCGGCGAAGAAAGTCACCTGGCGTTCTTTCTGGAACGACTCGAACAGCAATTTGAAAAAATCATCCGTGATAGCCTCTTTTCTTGATTTATCGGTTACCGTGGAGGGTGCCGATTCCAAGAAATGCGACATGATATCCATTATTAGGGCGTAGATAAGGGCTTCGGTTCTTTTTTCATGAAAATGGTTGTTCTCTGCATTGTACGATTTGGTCACGAGTGTACGCAGATCGATTAAATCGCGTACTGCCTCTGCGCTTATCGTACGCACGGGGTCGATTCTGATTCGTTTCAACAGTTCAAAATCTTTCGGCAGTGGTAGCTTGAAGATGTAGTCGGCCGAAAGGAAAAGGCTCTCCAGGGACAGATCGTCCGTCCGCTCCACCAATGTGAAGATCTGCCCCGGCGTGTAGAGGTGGATGGAGTTGGGTTTCAAGGTGTATTCCCGGTGGTTCTGCCTAATGGTGGCCTCTCCTTTCAAACAGACCGTGAAGATGAACCCGCTAAAGAAAAACGGTTCTTCAAATGACTGCCCTTGAAAAATCTCCGAGGAGCTCTTCAACACGAATTTCTTTTTCGAGAAGGAGTCGGAAAAAACCGTCAACTCCTCACCACGCGATTTCTTGCCGTTACGGGTACGCATGTTGGATTCTTTTTGTTGATGTTTACTTTCAAGTGCTTACTTTCAAGACGAAGCCAACTTGAAAGGGAAAAACGTGCGAGCGATAGTCAACCTACAAGTAAAACAAGGATTGGCCGTTTTTTGTTTTTCTCAAATCATTACCTGACTTCTTAGATTATGTTGATGCAAGATGAATCCATCTCCAAACTAAAGCATCTATTGTTCCCCATCGCTTTGGATGAAATCATTAGAATAACACTGCAGGAACAAAATCTGGGCTGGCAATAATGCTTTTCTTAATAATGTTTTTTAACTTTGCATATATCGACAATGCGGTTCAAAAACTTCGTTGATATCTCTCTTTAGGTAAAAGAAGCCCATTTCCATGAACAAGAGGTTTTTTCTGTTTTATAGTACCATTATAGCCTTGATGCACGTGGGGTTGGAGCAACATCGTAAACACCAGGTTGAATGATGGTTGTAAATATCAATAAAATAGCGATGAGAAAAAAAGTTTTTTATGTTGTGCTGATCTGCCTGCTCCTTGGCTGGAGCGCACGGGCAGAGGTACATGTTACAGGTAATCTGGGGACAAGTTTGCAGGCTGCAAAGGTTCAAGTTGCACTCCCGATAGCCGATCAACTGCGGCAGGCAGAAAAAGCAGAGTTATCGGGGTACGTGGCTGCGAAGCTCGATGCCTCCTACCAAAACCGTATTCTTGCCCAAGATTACCAGAGGCTTATCGAGCCTTTCAAACAGCACGATGAGCACAGCTGTTGGCAGGGTGAATTCTGGGGTAAGTGGTTCACATCCGCGGCTTTAGCCTATACCTACAAGCCGACGCCCGAGCTGAAAACAACCCTTTCTAACGCTGTGGAAGGGTTAATCGCCACCCAGACCCCCGAGGGGTATATCGGCAATTACGCGCCGGAAAGCCGACTGAACGCGTGGGATATCTGGGGCAGGAAGTACGTGATGTTGGGGTTGATTGCCTATTATGATATCACTGGCGATGAAAAAGCGTTAGGCGCCGCCGCGAAAGAGGCCGACTTCCTGATGAAGGAGCTCGAAGAGAAGGGGGCCAAGATCGTGGAGATGGGCAACCACCGGGGCATGGCAGCCTCGTCTGTGTTGGAACCCTTCACGCAGCTGTACGTCCGTACCGGTGAGCAGCGGTACCTGGAATTCGCCAAGGAGATTGTCCGCCAGTGGGAAACGCCCACCGGACCGCAACTGATCTCCAAGGCGGAAGTGCCTGTGGGGCAACGCTTTCCGAAGCCCACGGCGCAGAGATGGTACACCTGGGATCAAGGACAAAAGGCGTACGAGATGATGTCGTGCTACGAGGGCTTGCTTGAATTGTACCGGCTGACCGGTAAGCCGGAGTACAAGCAGGTGGTCGAAAGCACCTGGCAGAACATCCTCGACACCGAGATCAATATCGCAGGCTCCGGGGCCGCGATGGAGGCGTGGTTCTCCGGGAAGCCCCTTCAAGCGTATCCCATTGCCCATTACCAGGAGACCTGCGTGACGGTCACCTGGATCAAGTTAAGCCAGCAACTGCTGCGCCTCACCGGGGAGGCCAAGTATGCCGATGCCATCGAGATAGCCTTCTACAACGCCCTGTTGGGTGCCATGCGGCCCGATGGATCGGATTGGGCGAAGTACACGCCACTCTCGGGCCAGCGGTTGAAAGGGTCGGAGCAGTGCGGCATGGGCCTTAATTGTTGCAACGCGAGCGGTCCACGTGCACTCTTCACCATCCCGCTCACGGCAGTCATGGCATCGGAAGAGGGGGCAGCGGTCAACTTTTACATCGACGGGAGCTACGAACTGAAAACACCCGGGGGGAATCGCCTGCTCATCGAACAACAAACCAATTATCCCGCTTCAGGGGAGATAACAATTAACGTGAAGTTGAAGAAACCGGAGCGTTTTTCGTTGGCAATACGTCTGCCGGGGTGGAGCGAGAAGAGCACGGTACAGGTTAACGGTGAGTCCATCACGGGTGTGACATCGGGTGAATACCTGAACATTTCCAGGGAGTGGAAGGAGAACGATAGGATCTCTCTCTCACTCGATATGCGCGGAAAGGTGCACTCGATAGGCGAAACACCCGTCTACAAGGCGATAACCAGGGGACCGGTGGTGCTCACGCGTGACGAGAGGCTCAAGGGCCCCGGGCTGGAGGCCATACTGGCACCTGTGGCCGATGGGAATGGCTACATCGAGCTCACCCCACAAAAGAGTGATGATCCAAATATCTGGATGACTTTTTCAGCAACGTTCAACCCCGAAGCCTATACTGAGTACGGTGCCGAACCGGTTGAGGTGGAGTTGTGTGACTACGCGTCGGCCGGGAACACCATGAAGGCCTATCCCTTCTTTAAAGTATGGTTGCCGCAGCTGTTTGACCCAAGGGATTGATTTGCATTTACAAAGTATAGATGCCCATGGTAAAAGTAAAACTTATCCAATTGGTCATCGTTTTGAACTTCTTTGTTTGGCTAAGCTGTTCAAAACAGGATACAATAGGTATCACGCCTAATCAATTTAAAGGGAACGATACCGAACGAATTCAAGCTGCAGTTAATGAAGCGGTACGTACTACGGGAAAAGTAGTAATCCCTGCCAATAACAATAACGGCACCCAAATTTGGTTGCTGGATAGTGCCATTTTGCTACCTTCCAATATAACGGTTATACTTGAAAACTGCGTGATTCAATTGTCCGATAGTTGCCGGGACAACATGTTTCGCAGCGATAACGTGGGAGTTGGGATTAGTAATCCAAGTTGGGCGAAGAACATTCAGATAATCGGCATGGGTGACGTCTTGTTAAAAGGTGCCGATAATCCAAGAGCAACAGGTGATGGTGCCAGAACGCTGGTTTCGGAAAATCAGCCGGGAAGGGTCAGTTATGGAAGTGATTCGGGTAGAGAAGGGGTTAAACAAAAGGGGGACTGGCGCAATATCATGATCCTGATGGCTTACGTGGACGGTTTCAAACTAAAGAACGTCAATATTAAAAATGCCCATGCCTGGGCGGTGAGTTTTGAACGAACCAGAAATGCGGAGATATCAGACATCACGTTTGATTGTCCAAGCTCTCAACAGGTGAAAGGAAAAGAAGTTTACATCAGAAATAGGGATGGGATTAACCTTCGTCACGGGTGCAAAAATTTCAGGATTAATCATATCTCAGGCACCACGGAGGATGATTTCATTGCCCTGTCTATCTTGGGGTTAGATGTACAGGATCCGGAAGGGGGAACGCTGAATTCCACCATGGTAACCTCCAGAAAGTGGAGTGGCCCTGAAGATGACACGGAAAACATCTACATTACCAATATTGTTTGTAAAAGCTTAACGCGTGCTATTGCTATCCGGGCAAACGATGTAGCCAGTATACATCATGTATACATTAATGGAGTAATATTCGAGCAGGGCTACAATGCCATGCTTGTTGGGGGGAGGGGCTACGGTAAAGATTCCCAGCCTGGGAAAATCAATAACATCCATGCCATGAACATTATGGGTGACGGTCGTTCGTTAATTCACATTGAAGAAGCGATAGCCGACTGTAGCTTCATTAACGCCCTGTACCGGGGAGACGAAAACCAGATCGTTACGTATAACATTGATGAAAATAAGACGAACAATGTAATCTTTCAAGGTTTGGTGAAACTGAAGAAGTAAAGATGCCAATTTTTTAAAAATGATGTGAAGATGAATAGAATTAAAATGTTAGCCATGATTTTTGGGCTGTTGTGGGTTAACTACGCGTGTGTGGAAAACCGAGAGACAGAAGCTGAAAAATCTGATGAGTATTACGTGGCCGCCTATATATGGCCATCCTGCCACGATGACTCCCTGGGAAGGGCAAAGTTATGGGCGGATGGAACCGGTGAGTGGGAAGTGATTAAAAAGGGTAACCCCAGGTACGAGGGACATTACCAGCCCCGTCAACCGCTCTGGGGATACGAACCGGATAACGACCCGAAGGTGGTGGAGCGTTGGATTGACGTGGCCGTTGACCATGGTGTGAACGTGTTCGTGTATGACTGGTACTGGTACGAAGAGGGGCCTTACCTGGAAAGCGCGCTGAACGACGGTTTTTTAAAGGCCAGGAACAACCATAAAATGCAGTTCTACATCATGTGGGCCAACCACGATGTAAGGCATAACTACTGGAACTACCACCGCTACGGGGATGATGTCTCCATTCTTTGGGACGCCAAGGTGGATTGGGATAATTTTAAAATTATCGTCGACCGGGTCATCAACCAGTACTTCAAACAACCCAATTACTTTAAAATCGATGGTGAACCCGTTTTTTCCATTTTTAGTATCCATAAGCTGATGGAAAGTTTCGGTGGGGATACCCAGAAAACACGCGAAGCACTCGATTACTTCAGGGAGGAGGTGAAAAAAGCGGGATTCCCGGGGTTGCATATTCAATGGAATCAGGGAGGTGGTTCCATCATGTCGGAAGAGGCCGCGGCACACTTCTCTAACCGGGTGAAAGAGATGGGCTTCAACAGCGTGGCCATGTATAACATGGGGGGGATGGCCGAAGATTACCTTCTCTACGGGGCCAACGCGAGAAAAATACGGGAGCAGATGGATGAGATAGTCGACGTTCCGGTTTTTCCCTGCGTCTCCATCGGCTGGGACGATACACCCCGGTTTCCCGCGAAGGGGCAAAAAGATATAGTGCATTACCACAACACGCCTACCAGCTTTGCCACGTTGCTCTCGAAGGCGAAAGAGTACGCGGATCAACACCCTGATCAGACCAAGTTGATCACGATCAACGCGTGGAACGAGTGGGTAGAGGGGAGTTACCTGCTACCCGACATGCTCTACGGCTTCGAATACCTGGAGGCGGTGAAAGATGTGTTTGTCGATAAGAAATATGACCGGTATCAAAGGATAAAATAAAATAATCGTATGAAACTAAAGAAACTGATTGAAAAACTGCTCTGCTCGCTGATTTTCCTGAGCCTTTTGGGATGCGCCCAAAGCGGTATCTCTTGGGTGGTTGAGCTGAAGTGCGAGCATATGTATGACCCCCTGGGGGTGAGCACGCGACACCCACGGTTTAGTTGGAAAAACTGGCTTGGGAAAGAGGGGGCTCGACAAACCGCGTACCAGCTACTCGTGGCGACGAGTGCCGATGCGCTAAGCGAAGAGAAGGCCGATCTTTGGAATTCCGGGAAGGTGACCTCCCCGTCGAATCACCTAATTGAATACCAGGGCGAATCCCTTCAATCCAGGGGGGTGCTCTACTGGAAGGTCCGCGTGTGGGACGAAGAGGACAACGTCTCCAAGTGGAGTAAGCCGGCCACCTTTAGCATCGGCATCCTGGAGGAGAGCGATTGGGAGGCTTCCTACATCGGCTACCCCACTGAGAACGGCTTTCAACAGTGTCCCCAGTTCAGGAAGCTGTTTTCGGTGGGGAAGGTGGAGAAGGGCGATTCCTACCTGCTTCACGTCAACAGCCTGGGTTATCACGAGCTGTTCCTGAACGGGCAGCGGGTGGGTGACGAGATCCTCTCACCCGCCGTGTCTCAATTTAACAAACGGTCGCTGATCAACAGCTATAACGTGACGCCATACCTCAAGCCCGGGGATAACGACCTGGTGATTTGGCTCGGCAGCGGCTGGTATTCGGAAGGGTTGCCGGGAGTAGTAGGCGAAGGGCCGAAGGTGAGGGCTCAGCTGGAGAAAAACTCGGGGCAGTCGACGGAGACGGTGGTCGTGACCAACGACAGCTGGCAGGCACGTAACAGCGAGTACAGGCGCATCGGTGACTGGAGGGCCGGTAGGTTCGGCGGGGAAGAGGTTACCGGTAACCTGGAGGCGACAACCCTCGCGTTCAAGGAGCCGGAAAAAGTGACCTGGGGTAGCGCGACCGTAGTGGAAGTACCCGAGCATGCGGTGACCCCTCAACGGGTGGAACCCAACCGGATCATGGAGGAAATCTCTCCTTCGACGGTACAGAAGTTGAACGACAGCACCTACCTGGTGGATATGGGAACCACCTTGGCCGGCTGGTTCGAGATTACCTTCCCCCCGTTGGAAGCGGGCCAGCGGGTGGTGCTGGAGTACGCGGATCACCTGAAAGATAACGGGGAGTTGGCCCGCCAAGGTCAGGTAGACCACTACATCGCATCCGGTAGCGGCATTGAGCAATTCAAAAACAGATTCAACTACCACGGCTTCAGGTACGTGAAGCTATCGAACCTTCGCGAATCCCCCAGCCTGGCAAACATTAAAGGGTACCTGATTCATACCGATTTTGAACCCACCTCCAGCTTCGAGTGCTCCGATACCGACCTGAACCGCATCCACGATATGGTGGTGTACACGCTCCGGTGCCTCGGCTTAGGGGGCTACCTGGTGGACTGCCCGCAGATTGAAAGGCTGGGTTACGGGGGAGACGGCAACGCGTCTACCGTTACGGCGCAGACCATGTTTAACCTCGCCCCGATGTACAACAACTGGTTGGATGCCTGGATGGACGTGGTTCGGGAGGATGGGGGGATGCCGCATACCGCTCCCAACCCGTACCGCGCCGGTGGAGGCCCTTATTGGTGCGGTTTCATCATATCGGCATCGTGGCATGCCTACCAGCATTACGGGGATATCCGTGTGTTGGAGAAATACTACCCGATAATGCAGCAGTGGCTAGGGTATGTCGAAGCGCATAGCGTGGACGGGCTGCTTAAACGTTGGCCCGACACCGATTACAGAAACTGGTACCTGGGGGATTGGGCCACGCCCGATGGTGTCGGGAACCCTAATCACCTGGACGAGCGGTCGGTCGACCTGGTCAACAACAGTTACCTCTCCGTCTGTTTCAGCCAGATGGCGGATATAGCCGGCTACCTGAACCGGGAAGAGGATAAAGTGCGCTACCTGGAGATGAAGGGGCAGCTGAATGCGATCATTCACGACACCTTCTTTGACGAGGAGACGGGGAATTACGGCACCGGATCGCAATTAGACCTCATCTTCCCGCTCCTTGCTGACGTCGTGCCCCAATCGCTGCGGGATAACGTGGTGAACAGGCTGATAGAGCGAACCGAGAAAGAGGATAATGGCCACCTCAATACTGGTCTGGTAGGGATACCGATTATGATGGAGTGGGCGGCGAAAAACGACCAGCCGGAATTTATCTACTCCATGCTGAAGAAGAAGACGTACCCCGGGTACCTCTATATGCTCGAGAATGGCGCCACGACCACATGGGAGCACTGGAACGGTGAGAGGAGCCATATTCACAACTGTTTTAACGGCGTGGGGCAGTGGTTTTACCAATCAGTAGGGGGTATCCGCCCCATTGATGGGAAGGTCGCGTACAGCGAAATATGCATCGACCCGCAGATACCAAGCGGGGTGACCTGGGCCAAAACGCGTATCAAGACGCCTAACGGATGGGTAGGACTCCATTGGGAGGTGACGGATAACCATATGACCATGAACGTGGAGGTTCCCGTCGGCTCCATCGCCAAAGTAAAATGTCCCGACACGGTCACCGAGGTGACCGTGAACCAGCAGCCGCACGCTCTTTCGGGTGACCCGGCGGGACTGGAGCTGGCGAGTGGGAAGTATACCGTGGAGTATGTATGGTAACCATCGAGACGTTTCCGCTTTAACGAGTCTCGCGGCGGGGATTATACCGCGAAATATGTTTGACAACAATGTAAAAATATAATTATCGTATGAATTACAGAACCCTGTTTTTTTGCCTGCTGCTCTGTTGCTTTCAGTTCAGCAGCTACGCGCAAGTGACCGTTACAAACCTCAAGTGCGAGTATTTGGAGGATCCCGTGGGGCTGGATGAACCCCGTCCTCGTTTCACCTGGCAGATGGTATCGCCTGAACCTGGGGACTACCAGTCGGCTTACGAGTTGGTGGTGGGAACCGCAGAGGCTGAGGTGGCCTCGGGTAGGGGCAATGCCTGGCAGTCGGGAGCGGTGGAAAGTTCCGTGATTCCCGTGGTTTACGCGGGCGAAGAACTGGAACCGTTTACCCGTTACTTTTGGAGCGTGCGGGTGAGGGATGAAGGCCGACAGTGGTCCGACTGGGCACCCTCCCGCTTCTTTGAGACCGGCATGATGGGGCAGTTCCGTTGGAAAGGGAAATGGATTACCGACACGTACGATATCAACGTGAAGCCGGCGGCCTACTTCCGAAGGGTATTCAAAGCGGAGAAGAACATCGAGTCGGCCCGGGTGTACATCGCAGCGGCGGGACTCTACGAGCTCTCCATCAACGGGGAGCGGGTAGGGGATCACCGGCTTGACCCCAACTACACGCGGTTCGACCGGCGTACCCTGTACGTGACTTACGACGTTACGAATTACCTGCAACAGGGGGATAACGCGGTGGGTGTTCTACTGGGTAATGGCTGGTATAACCACCAGTCCACGGCGGTGTGGTACTTTGACCAGGCCCCGTGGCGGGCGCGGCCGAAGTTTTGCCTGGACCTGCACGTGACCTATACCGATGGGACGAAAGAGCTCATCGCAACGGATGAACGGTGGCGAACATCGCACAGCCCCGTTATCTTTAACAGCATCTACACGGCCGAGCATTACGATGCCCGAAAAGAGCAGCCCGGGTGGGACACGCCCGGGTTCAAGGCGGAAGGATGGCGAGGCATTCACACCACGGGAGCTCCCTCCAACAACATCGTGGCGCAGGCGTTGCACCCCATTCGAAATGTTAAGGAGTACCGACCGGTGAGCCTCACGAGAATAGACGACCGGACGTGGCTTTACGATTTCGGGCAAAACATGTCGGGCATCACCCGGGTGAAAGTCAACGGTCCCGAAGGCACCACGGTTCGCTTGAAGCACGTGGAGCGGCTCGATTCGAATGGACGTGCCGATATGTCGAATATCGATGTTCACTACCGGCCCACGGACGACTCGGACCCGTTCCAAACCGATATCGTTATCCTGAGCGGCAAGAAGGAGGATGAGTTCATGCCCCGCTTCAACTACAAGGGGTTCCGGTACGTGGAGGTGACCGCCGACCAGCCGCTGGAGCTGTCGGAAGAGAGCCTGACCGCCTACTTCATGCACAGCGACGTGCCGCCGATCGGGAAGATAGCCTCGTCCAATAGCACCCTCGATAAGACCTGGCAGGCATCCAACGTGTCCTACCTCTCCAACCTGTTCGGGTACCCCACCGATTGCCCGCAACGGGAGAAAAACGGCTGGACGGGCGATGCCCATATCGCCATCGAAGTGGGGCTGTACAACTTCGACGGCATTACCGTCTACGAGAAGTGGTTGGCCGACCACCGGGATGAACAACAGCCTAACGGCGTGCTGCCGGCTATCATACCAACGAGCGGGTGGGGGTACCATTGGGCCAACGGGCCGGACTGGACTAGCACCATTGCCGTCATCCCGTGGAACATCTACCTTTTTTACGGTGATACGCGGCTTTTGGAACTGTGTTACGACAATATCAAGCGGTACGTGGACTACATTGACGAGCACTACCCCACGGGCATAACCGACTGGGGACTGGGCGACTGGGTACCGGTGAAATCGGTGACGCCGAAGGAGTACACGTCGAGTACCTACTTCTATATCGATGCACTCATCCTGGCCAAAGCAGCCAAGCTGTTCGGGAAAACGGCCGATTTTGAACACTACTCAGCCCTCGCGGAGAAGATAAAGGCGGCCATCAATAAGAAATACCTCGACTACGAAACCGGTATCTACGGGAGTGGATTGCAAACCGAGTTGAGTGTGGCCCTGCACTGGGGATTGGTACCCGAGGAGTTAAGGAGCAAGGTGGCCGACAACCTGGCACGACGGGTGGAGCAGGACGACAAGCATATCGACGTGGGGTTGCTGGGGACCAAGACCATCCTGAACGCGCTGAGTGATAACGGCTACGCGCAGCTGGCTTACGAGGTGGCATCGCAAGAGACCTTCCCGTCGTGGGGTTGGTGGATCGTGAACGGGGCTACCACCTTCCACGAGAACTGGCCGCTTGACGCGGGGAGTGATATCTCGCTGAACCATATCATGTTTGGGGAGATTAACGCCTGGTACTACAAAGCGTTGGGGGGTATTTTCCCTGACGAGGAGCAGCCGGGGTTCAAGCACGTCATCCTAAAGCCCCACTTCGTTGCGGGGTTGTCCCATTTCGAGGCTTCGCACGAAGGTCCCTATGGCCTTATCGTCTCCTCCTGGAAGAGGAAGGGCAAGGTGATCACGTACGACGTGACGGTCCCCACGAACAGTACTGCCACGCTGTACCTGAGCGGGAAGCGTATCAAGGAGAACAACCAGTCGCTGGAGAAAAACCCGATGATTGGAGTGGAAGAGTCGGGACAGAACCAGTACAGGCTGAAGCTACAGTCGGGCTCCTACACCTTCTCCATTACAGTTTAATCTTTCAACTGCTTACCTATTTGCCTGAACTCAAAGGCCATCACGATACGGAAAGTCCCGTAGACAAGCATGGATATACCCACGAGGACGACAACGAACACGCCCTTGCTAAAGGTGGGGCTTAACAGGTATAGGAAAGCGAGGACAGTACATAAGATGCTGAGCGCCAACGCCCATCCCCAGCCTTTCACTCCCATCATCCGGAGTTGGGTGGACTCGCCAATGCTCCATATGGAACGGAAAAGAATCCAAAACCCCACGAAGTAGACGAGGATGACGGTGATAGATGCGGTGGGCAGGGTAAAGAGCATGATACCTAACAGCAGTTCTAAAATCCCCGCGGCCAAGGTCCATCCCCAGCCATACACGTAATCGCGGTTCGACACGGCGAAAATGATGTCCAAAATCCCACCCAGGATAAAGCCGATAACGAAAACGTAGGTCAAACCAATTAGGGAGGCACCGGGAGCGGCGAAACAACATATTCCCATGATGATCGCGAGGATGCCCATGAGCAATGAAATCCACCAGTTTTTCACCGCTCGCTTCATCGATTCAATAAAATACAACATAATGTCTTGATTTAACAGTAATTACTCTCTTATTACAAAGATCATTATTTCTTTTATTCAGATGGTGATGTAAATGTACTTGATTCTGTCCTTTATCTCTTTTTTTATGCCAAACTTGCTACTTTTATGTTAATTCACTTTATGTCCTATAGAATGAGGAGACTGTTTGTTCTGTTTTTCGCCACTTTGTTGGTCTGTTCGCACGGGCAGGCACGGTTGACGTTGGCCTGTTCACCTCTGTTGACCAGTTCGCACGGGCAGGCGCGGTTGTCGTTCGAGGAGGGGAAGCCCCTTTTCACACTTGGGGGGGGATATTGTAATTAGCACCCCCAACGAGGGTGTCTGGTCGATTGCCACGGGTTGGGAAGGCGACTGGATGACCGACTGGAAGCACGTCAGCCCGACTTCGATGCAGCGGCACGATGGGTGGACCTTGCTTGAAGGTCAACTCCTATTGCCGGAGGGAGAGTTGTACTTGAGGGATGCGTACCGTGAGGTGAAACCCGGCTTGGTGAAGTGCGTCCGCCGGTTTGAGTGGAGGGGGGAGGAGACATTGTCGCCCGTAACGCTCTCCGTCAGATTCCGCGTGAAAGGAGAGCGGATGTCGCTCTTTATGCCGGGCATCCTCTACTACGGGAACAAAAACGGGGCGAAGGTCAACCCCAACATTATCCCTGTTTATACAGGTAAGGCCGGTGAATTCGCCATTTTTGAAGACCACCGTTACCCGATGCCGTTCGTCATGCTTGAGGAGCCTAAGGGCAGCTATGCCGCGGCACTCCACTTTACCCCCAGTCCCGTGCGGGGCGCGGTACTCGCGGACCAGTGGTGGTCGGCCGGTGTGGAAGCGGGAGAGGGCTACACCGATTTAGTCCTCTACACGGGTCCCATCGGTTACAATCATCAGCGGAGCGTGGCCAAGGCACTGCAACGGTTTCCCATGAAGTACACGGATACATACCTGAGTCTGGAGCCTGGGAGAATCATCGAGAAGGAGTTTTATATCGAGCTTTACCCGATTGAACGGGAGGGTACGGGCTTCCAGCAACCGGTATATACCTCGATGGATTTGCACATGCCCTACGATGCGGAGCGGTTCCCCGATTTTCAGTCAATCGTGGAGAGCAAGTACCGTTTCGCCTTGAGCCGATGGGTGGAACATGGCGACCGGGCGGTAGGCTTCGGGATGTACGACCTGAGGGATCGGAAAGACCTGGTGATGGGCTGGTGCGGGCAGGCGGACTCGCCGGGGTACGCGTTGCAGCGGTTGGCCGATCAGCTTGGCGATGAAACCATACCGGACAGGGTACAACGCTCCCTCGATTTTCTGAGCACCTTCCCGGTCGATGAAGGCAACGGCATGTTTCCGGTGAGGTTTAACGGGAGCGATTTTAGCGGTGGTGACCACGTGTCGTGCGGACAGGCTATGTACAACTTTGCCAAGGCGATCGAGGCGGCTAGGAGCAATCACCGGTACGATACCAGCCAGTGGGAGCGGTTTCTGAAAAAGGCGTGCGATGGGCAGGTGAAGCGGGTGATGGATCCCTCGTGGGATCCCCTCTCCACGGCAGAAGGGTTTTACATGGCCCCCCTGAGCATCGCTTCCGAGTTGTTTAAAAACCGCACCTATCGGGAAGCCGCGGAGAAGATTGCCGACACCTACGCGGACCGCCACCTCGCCATGGATGGTTGCTACTGGGGCGGCACCTTGGATGCGACCTGTGAAGATAAGGAGGGGGCGTGGGCTGCCTTCCAGGGTTTCCTGGAACTGCACGAGCGGTTTGGTGATGAGAAACACCTCCGTTGGGCGAAGCACGCGATGGATGTCTGCCTAAGCTACGTGGTCGTATGGGACATCCCCTTGTCGGCTGGTCGTTTGGCCGACTTTAACTTCAAGTCGACAGGCTGGACCGTGGTCTCGCCACAGAATCAGCATATCGACGTGTATGGCGTCCTTTTCTCTCCCGAGGTGTACAAGATGGGGGTTTATCTGAACGACTCCCGGTTACAGCGGCTGGCCAAGGTGATGTACCGCTCTTGCTTTCAACTTACCGATATGTACGGGTCACAAGGGGAGCAGTTGCAACAAACCAACTTTGCACAACGTGGCGATATGTCGAACGTCCACATGCTTCGGGGGGGCTACTCCGAGGGGTGGACCGTTTTTTGGATCACGGCACACTTCCTGAACGCGGCCGCCCGCTTCGTGGAGATGGGCGTGACCCCGTGATTGGTTAGGGCATGGAAGTGGTGACCGTGAAATCTTCCATCAACCCGTAATCGATGAGGTTGTAGTCGCTTCCCGCCTTGTGCAGGTGTACGCCATTCCAGTGGCCTGGCCCGGCGATGCCTTGGCTCAGGTTGTAGTGGGGACCCAACAAGTTTTTCAAGCTCCCGATCACCCTAACCTCTATCTTGTTGCTGCCTTCCCTCACGTGGGGGGATAGATCAAAGCGGTATGGCTGATAGGCGATGATGCCTGCTTTAGCGTCATTCACCCATACCTCGGCAAGCGTTCCCTTCCATTTCGTGAGTTGAAGCGTGTAGCGCACAGAGCTGTCCTCTATCACGTAATCCTTGCTGTAGGCTACATCCCACGAGTAGTAAGGTTGTCCCTGCTCTTTCCAGCTGCCCAGTCGCAACGTGGTGACAGGTTCCCTCAGGATCCATCCATGGGGTGCCGACTCCAGCGCGAAATCCCCCAAAATATACACCGGTGCAACTTCCGCGTAGATACTCATGGGCATCACGCTGAGCTCAACGACGTTTACCCCCATTTTCAGATACTCCCCTATCTCGTACACGCCGAAGCGTGCATCCAACCAGCTCTCACCGGGGAGGGGCGACACGGGCACGTTGTTGATTGTCATACCCCATAGGTTGGGTTGTTCTGCCACGAGCCTGATTCCCTTCTGATCAATCTCTCCTGCCAGTGTGAAGTGGTAGGTAACCTTCACGTCTCCCGTTTTGAACGTGTCGCTCTCCACGATGGTCTGACGGTATTGAATGGCCGAATGCCATGGATTGTCTATGCCGAAATACCTGTACAGCCCGCTGGCAGCCTCTACAGTATAGAGGTTTTTGTCGCCGTAGCTATTCGTTAAATAGGTGCCGTCGATAGCGACGCTACAGAAATCGATGTTCAGCACGTTGGGTTGCAGCCTTTTGATGTTGAGCGGCCCGGTGG